>Ga0247841_10000072_pt1 | contig 243525 bp, 228 predicted proteins | sample LaCruzMarch2015__2_FD_192410 | JGI IMG/M metagenome (GOLD analysis project Ga0247841, IMG submission 192410) | Freshwater microbial communities from meromictic Lake La Cruz, Castile-La Mancha, Spain - LaCruzMarch2015_18m | ecosystem: Environmental > Aquatic > Freshwater > Lake | place: Spain... | reverse complement strand
CGGCCTCTTTGCTCACATCCAAGAGCGTATCGGCATCCATCGAGGCATTAGCAGAGCACGAAGGAAGAAGATGCTGGATTACCTTCTCGAACAATATTGAGCATCAACCAGATTTGTCCCTTATCCCCCAATACTCAATATACCTCCTTCAAATAGCATTCCTCACACAGCACCTTCTCTTTGCGCTCGGGTGCGAAGGTCGACGAGATCTCTTTGACGCAAGAAGAGCACGCCCGCTTCCAGAGCCTGCGAGGTGGGCGCCGCTTCAAGCGTTCCTGATGGCGCTCCTCCGGATACAGGTGCGGGAGGGGAAGATTGTTGGTGCGGTAGAACGCCAGTTCCTGCTTGATGATGCGGAACGGACGCCCCGTTGCCTCGGAGGTGACGGCCCAGTTGAGCACATCATCCGGAATCTCTGTGATCGTCTGTGGCAATTTTCCTGCCGGAATCACCTTCTTCACATCGAGCGGCTCATCCACCTCATCGCGCCAGACATACCCTCGCTTGAGTGCCTCGGTTTTCTCCAACGGGAAGTACTCCATGGCGATCGTCTCGTTGTAGGCATAGGGGCAGACATCCTTGGGGAAGTACTCGCCCCACTCACCGGTTTTGCGCATGTGCGCAATCAGCTCCTCGCGTAGCTTCTTAAATTCCGCCTCCGTGTACTGCTTATTGAGGATGCAGAACTGCTTCTTCTTCAAGCCCACGCAGCCAAAGCAATCCTTGCACCCCGTGCATCCGTCGCAGTACTCCAGGTTGGAATTATTGGTGGTGCAGGTGGTGCAGAACTTCAGGTTGAAGGCGTTGTTGCCGCAGGCCGCACACTGATACATCCGCTCGGCTTTATCGCCCCAGGACGTGTAATCCATACTCGTTTTGACGCCCATGGCCACCTTGGCGCAGTACCGGCAATCCTCCAGATCCTTGCAGTCCATGGAATCAAAGGAATTCTTGGAATCGTAGAGGTGATCGCCCGTGCAGTTTTCATTGCGCTCAGCTTGAACGTAGCGCTGCGGCTGACTCAGGAAGAAGGCTTCCGCCTGTGCGCGCAACGCCAAGAGTCCTTTGGTCGTTTCCAGGTGGAGAGCGACCTTGCGCTTCTTGAATGCCGCTTCTGTAAGCTGCTCACTCTGGATCATGAAGCGCTTCTGGCGCTGGTTGATGCACCCGATGCAATCCTTACACCCGATGCAATTCTTCAGGAAGAAACTCTCCGAGCAATTCTGGCAATCCTGCGAGTGGAAAAGACGATGGCAGCCTGTGCAATCGATACTCTCGTAGCAGATCTCACTTTCGTAACAATTGCTGCAGTCCACCATGTTCTTGCAGTGATAAACGCGATTGGAGTAGTAGCAATCCTCGTTGTAATCCACCTCAAAGCAAAGGTAGCAGTTCTTCATGAAGCCGGCACAGTTGGTGAAGTCGCTGTTCTCCATGGACCCCTGGATGACAAACCGGGCCTGATGTGGAACGACGCTCTTGAGCGCCTTGAACTGCGGAAAGAAGGGCTGCAGGAGATCGATCTCCCGTCCGTGGTCCAATCCGTCCCACGTATCGCTCCACCACACCTCGGGTGCGTACACGGGGAAGGGATGCTCGGGATGATACTGCGAGAGGATGCGCTGACCGCTCTTGGAGCATGTGCGCCAATAGAGCTTACGTGCATTGCGCTCGTTCATGCGACGCATGAGCCGACAATCCGGGCAGGCAAGCGGAGAGGGAACGTCCATGTCTTTGTAGAACGCTTGATCGGTATCGGTAATCTCGAAGGGTTGCCGACACTCATGACATGATTGATGCATGAGGACAGTATGACGTATTTCGTATTATGAATCACGTATCAGAGACACGTCATACGTTATATGTGATACCTAATACATCTCCTTCAAATAGCACTCTTCGCAATAAACAATCTCAGGACGATCAGGTGCATACGTCGTTTCAATCCCCTTCTTGCACTTTGCGCATTGTCGCTTCCAGAGCGTGCGAGGATTCCTGCTCGCCAATCGCTCTTTGTGCCGCTGCTCGGGGCATTTGTGCGGAACGGGAATACCCATCTGACGATAGAACTTCAATTCCTGAGGAATGATTTTGAAGGGCTTGCCGGTGACGGAGCAGGAGAGAATCTGATTGGTGATGCTATCGGGCACTTCCGTGATGGTCTGCGGAATCAAGGCGGAAGGACCCAAGTACTGATTCTTGGCATCCACCTCGTCGTACCAGTTCCACCCCCTCTTCAGCACTTCCTCCTTTGTGAGCGGAAAGTACTCCTGGCCCAGCGACTCGTTGTAGCCCATGGTGGAAACTTCCGGACGCAGGTAATCACCCCATTCCTGGGACTTTCTCATATGCTCGATGATCCTAGGGACAAGATTTTCGTACTCCTCCTGCGTGTACTGCTTGTTCAAGATGCAGTGACGCTTGCCACGCATACTCACGCACCCGAACAAATTTGAGCTACGATGACATTCACGGCTGTAGCAGACATCCGAACAGTACCAGGCCAAAAACGTTCCGATATTGCGCATACCGCAAGTAGAGCCGACGTTGTAACACAGCTCCACTCCGTCGGGCGCGGTGTAGTTGGCATCCTGGCTGGAAATTCCTTTGGGCGTATTTGCGACATGCTTGCAGTCCTCACAGCCGGTACAATCGTAGCAATCTTCGCATCGCTTGCTGTTGAATACCATGTCGCCCGTACAGCCCTCGGAACCGAATATATGGAGAGCGCGATGCGGGAGCTTCCTTGCAAATGCCTCGAAATCAGTACGAAGTTTCTCAATCTTCACAGAAGTCAGCGGAAGAAGCGCTGCCAGTTTCTGCTCATACACATCCCTCGTGAGCTGCTCATTGAAAAAGCAGTACTGTTTCGATTGAAGGCCAAAACACCCAATACAGTTCCGGCACGACTGGCAGTCATCGATGAAGAGGCAATCGGAACAATTGCGAGAGTGACGGAAGAACTGACACTGGTAACACTGCTGCGACGCCGTCCCCTCGTAGCACCATTCGCAGGAATAGAGTGAGAGGCCGTCCACGACATCGTGCCCGCCGCTGATGAAACGACCGTAGAGGCCGTTCTCCAGAGTGGTCGTTCCCGCAATCAAATAACAGTTGCGCACGGAGAGCGAGTGATTGGTAAACGTGCTGTTCTCCGAATTCGTGATGAAGAGGGATTGGTGCGGGATTGCCAGACAAAGTTCCTGAAACTGCTCCGAGAATGTCTTAGAGAAATCGAAGTCCCGACCGTAACTTAGTTCATCCCATCGATCGCTCCACCACTCGTCCTGATCATAGACTTTGTAGGGCTTATCCTGCGCGTAGATGGAGACCATCGCCTTTCCCGTCAGATCGGACTTGCGGTGATAGAGGCAGAGATCGTTGCGGTGGAGAAGGCGAAGCTGCATCCGGCACGGCGGGCAGTACTCGGGCGGAGGAATCTGTTCCTTCTTGCCCTGGAACACCGGAGAAACCTTCTCATAGAAGGCGATGTCGTCCTTTGTGATCTCAAATGCCGATGAACATTGCTTGCAAATTGGCATATCAATAGATGCGAGATCCCAGAGGTAAATTTTTCTGATCACTCCCCAATAGCGCCACATGCCCTTGTGCATCGGCAACACCGAGTGTGAGAACCTCGGAGAGGAAGGGGCCGATTTGTTTGGGTGGGAAGTTCGTCACGCACACCACCGTGCGACCGATCAGATCCTCCTTGCGGTAGAGTTCCGTGATCTGCGCGGAAGATCGCTTCTGACCGATGGCTGGGCCGAAGTCGATTGTCAGCTTATAGGCAGGTTTATGCGCTTCCGGAAAACTTTCCGCGGCAAGAATCTTGCCGGTGTGCATTTCCACTTTGCGGAAGTCGTCGTACGTGATGGTCGGCATGGAAAGAAAGGAAGAAGAATTAATACACCGAAGATAAATAGCACTCTTCGCAGTAGACGACCTCGGGGCGCTCTGGCGCATACGTCGTCTCGATCCCCTTCTGGCACTTGGCACAATTGCGGTTCCACAGCTTGCGAGGATTACGCAGGGCCATGCGCCTGCGGATGCGCTGCTCGGGACACAGGCGTGGGAGCGGTAACTGCATCTGACGGTAGATCTTGAGTTCCTGCGGGATGATCTTGTAGGGCACGCCGGAGGCTTCACAGGTGAGCAGAGCTTTGCAGAGTTCGTCCGATGCGTCAGCGATGTCATCGGAGATCGTGACCTGCGGACCTAAGTAATTCTGCTCGGCCTTTTGGAGTTCCTCCCACTTCCATCCGCGATGAGAAACTTCTTCCTGCGTCATCGGAAAGTAGTCCTGCGCCACGGTCTCGTTGTATGCAAAGGGAGAGAACTGCACGGGCAGGAACTCGCCCCACTCGCCCGCTTTGCGCATGTGCTCGATAATTTTAGGCACCAATTTCTCGTATTCTTCCTTCGTACACTGCTTGTTCAAGATGCAGTACTCCTTGCGCTGCAGTCCGATACAGCCAAAACAATTGCGGCATGAATGGCAGTTGGTGCAGTACGCGGTATCCGCGGAATTGTAATTGAGAAAGCAAAAGATCTGCCGTTGATTGTGGTAACTGCCAAAGTATTCGTAGCAGAGTTCCTCTTCCTCCGTGTAGTTGGTATCCATGCAATCCTTGGCATCCACGATCTGGGCGGTGAAACGGCAATCCTGACAGCGCTGGAGATCAAAAGCGTCACGCACATTCTTGCTGTGATAGAGGTTATTCCCACTCGAGGCTTCGCACTGGACCTGGACTGCGGCCCTCCGCGGCTGGGTTCGCAGGAATTCCTTGGACCGCTCACGCAGGAGCTTGAAGACGCTGTCTTTGCTCATGTCCTTCCTCCGCTCCTCGAATGCTTTGCGGGAAACCTGCTCGTTGAAGATGCGATACTCGGCATTGCGCAGGTTCACGCAACCGATGCAATGGTTACAATTCTCGCAATCGGTACAGAACAGGCACCCCGAGCAATTCACACAGTCCAAGCACTCCGCGCAACCGTAGCACTTCTCACACGTAATGCAGCTGAGGCACAATTCGCAATTGCGAATGAGGAGGGAATCCACGCACGAAGTGGAGTAGTACGGACTGCCGTAGTAGCAATCCTGGCAGTACACGGATCCAAAGATCAGGTAGCAGTTCTTGGAGGTGGCTACATAGTTGGTATAGGAACAGTTCTCGTTGTTGTACTCGGAAAGCGCCATGGCAGGAACGTCTAATTGGAGCTCTGCCCACTGTTCAAAGAACGATCGGGTGAAATCCACGGGTCTGCCGTACGTACCGGCATCCCATCGATCGCTCAACCACTCTTCACGTTGGTACACCAGAAACGGCTTTGAAGGCGCGTATGCGGAGACGATCTGCCTCCCCGTGGCATCACACTTGCGATGGTAGAGACTGCGTTCGTTGCGCCATGCAAAGCGCCGTTGCCTGCGGCACTCCGGGCACAGTGTCGGCGGCGGGATGAGTTCCTTCTTGCCGGAAAACACCGGTGAGATCTTCTCGTAGAAGGAAAGATCCTCGGAGGAGATTTCGAATGGAGCCGAACATTGACGACAAGACTTTTTCATCAATACACAGTGGAGAGGTAACACGGCTCGCAGTAGACGACCTCAGGCCGTTCGGGGGCGTATGTTGTTTCGATTTCCTTCTTGCACTTGGCACATTGTCTCTTCCACAGCTTGCGAGGATTGCGCAGAGACATCCTCCGCCGGTGACGCTCGGCGAAACATTCCGTCGGGAGAGGAATGCCCAGGGAACGACAAAATGCCAATTCCTGCGGGATGATCTTGTACGGCTGTTGAGTCACACTGCACAGAAGTATTTTCTGTGTGATGTCATCAGGAACGTCCTGAATACGATCGGGAACAGGGACTCGGGGGCCCAGATATTCATCCGCAGTACTACGCTCCTCTGCCCAACGACAACCCATCTTCGTGACTTCTTCTTTGGTGAGTGGAAAATATTCTTGCGCCATCGTTTGGTTGTAGCCGAAGGGACTTATTCTCCTCATGGGGAAGAATTGGCCCCATTCATCGCTCTTCTGCATGTGCGCGATAATTTGAGGAACGATTTTTTCGTATTCTTCCTTGGAGTACTGCTTGTTGAGGATGCAGTACTGCTTGCTCTTGAGGCCCGCACACCCAAAGCAGTTCTTGCAGGAGGAACAATCCTGGCAATACGCCGTTTCTGCGCTGTACATTACGTTGTGGCAGCAGAAGATCTGATGCCCATGGCAGGCCATGCACTGGTAACTCCACTCGCATTTGGAGGGACAGAAGTTGCAATCGTAGGTGTGCACGAATGACTCCGCCGTTGCCAGATAGCGGCAGTCTTCGCAGTTCTTTGCATCGTAGGAGTCATGCACTCCTTTACAGTTGTAGAGGTAGTCTCCGGTGACATCTTCGCAATTCACACCGTGATAGTGACGGACGATCTCCAGCTTTGTGAGCTCGGCAAGTTTCTTGCGCGCCAATGCAAGCATGGCGTGGGAACCGCGATTGAATTCCTGCATCTTTTGCTCATAGTCCTCACGCGTCATCGATTGGTTGAACAGGTGATATTGCTTGTTCTTGAGCCCCACGCAGCCAAAGCAATCCTTGCAACCGGAACAATGAATGAGCAGGGTGGAATTGGTGCAATTGTCGCATCCGCGTGAGTAGAGAAGCTCGTAACTCTGCACGCAATCCACACACTCATAGCAGCGCTCGCAGCGGTAGACGTAGAGACAGTCGTAACAATTCTTAGATTGCCAGACGATGTGCCCGTAGCAGCAGTCCTCATTCCCAACATTGCCGCCGATGAGGTAACAGTTCCTGCTCTGGAAGGAGAAATTGCAGTAATCCGTGTTCTCGCAGTTATTATTGAAGATGGACATCCGCGGAACCACGGCAAAGAGATCCGCCAATTGATCAAAGAACGGCCGCGTAAAGTCCGCGTCTCTCCCGTAGCTCAGTCCATCCCAGCCATCACCCCACCACGCGTGCATCTCATACACCGGGAACGGGGCGCTTTCGTCATACATCGAGATGATGCGCTTACCGGTCAGATCGCACGTGCGATGACAGAGATGGAAGAAGTTGCGATGTGCGATGCGCCGCTGCATGCGGCAACCGGGACAGAGTGTGGGCTCGGGAACGGGAAAATGCTGTGTTCCGACGGTCAATCCAGCCTCACGGTAGAACGCAAGATCTTCAGGAGTGATCTCGAATGCCGATGAACACTGCTTGCAGGAGCGTTGCATATCAATAGACGGAAGAGAGATAACAAATTTCGCAGTACACAGTCTCCGGCCGCTCCGGCGCATAGGTAGTCTCGATCCCCTTTCCGCACTTTGCGCATTTCCTGCTCCACAGCTTACGAGGGTTGCGCAGAGCCATGCGCTCCTTGTGACGCTGATCGGGGCACGTGCGCGGGATGGGAATACCCATCTCCCGGTAGAACTTGAGTTCCTGGGGAATGATTTTGTAGGGTTTGCCAGTGACGCTGCAGCGCAGAATCTGAGCGCAGATCGTATCATCCGCCTCCTGAATGGTCGGAGGAACGGAGATCTCCGGCCCCAGGTACCGAGCGTTCTCATCCTCTTCCCTCCACGAACATCCCCGGGCGAGTGCCTCCTCTTTGGAGAGCGGATAGAAGTCCTGCGCGATCGATTCGTTGTAGGCAAAGGGTGAATACCGTACAGGGAAGAATTCCCCATACTCCCCCGTACTGCGCATGTGGGCGATGATCCTAGGGAGGAGCTCTTCGTACTCTTCTTTGGAATATTGTTGATTGAGAATGCAGTACTGCTTGCGTTCCAAGCCGATGCAGCCAAAGAGGTGCTGGCTCGACCGGCAGTACGCGCTGTAGAGCACATCAGAACCGGACGGGTAGATGAGGAAGGAGAAGAGTGTCCTCTGCGCCGCAATGCAGTACCCCTGGTAGCTTAACTCGGCCGCGTATCCCGCACCGTAGATCTCGTGGCAGTCTTTGGTATTGCCCGGAATGTTCTGCATGCGCACGCAATCGCGGCCGCCCACGCCATCGTAACAATCCCTGCAATTCTTGCACTGCGCCAAGTTATCGCCGGTGCAATCCTCGCACTGAAGCAAGTGTGCGGCCAACCGCGGAAGCCCCTGCCAAAGTTTGAGCGCCCGAGTCCGCGCCTGCGCAATGGCATCGTCCGTCAGCGTGAGCTCCTTGAGCTTGGCGGCATAGTCGTCCTTGGAGACGGCCTCGTTGAAGAGGTGGTACTCCTTGTTGCGGAGACCCGCACAGCCAAAGCAGTGCCGACAATTCTTGCAATCAAAGGAGAAATCCACGGTGTCGCAATTCGTGAGTTCCTTGCTGTAGAAGCAGCGATAGCACTTCTCGCTATCCAGCAATTGATAGCAGTACCGGCAATCCTTGCAGTACGAACAATCCGTGCAATTGAGGCAGCCGAAGAGCAGATGGCTGTAGTAGCAATCCTGACACTGGTCACTGGCGAAGATGAGGTAGGAATCCTTCACACCCCAGTTGTAATTGCCGTACTCGGCGTTCTCACAGGACTCGGTGTGCAGGCTGGGGATGGGAACGGACTTGAGGAGGTCAGCGAACTGTTCAAAGAACGGACGGGTGAAATCGTAGGAACGCGCATAGGCGCACGGATCCCACTTGTCGCTCCACCATTCGCGCTGTTCGTATACCTTGAATGGCTTATCCGCAGCGTAAATGGAGATAATCTGCTTGCCCGTGAGGTCGCATTTACGGTGGTAGAGCTTGCGATCGTTGCGCCACTGAAAGCGCTGCTGGCACCGGCAATCGGGACAGAGCGTCGGCGGCGGGATGAGCTCCCTTTTGCCATTGAAAACAGGCGAGACCTTCTCGTAGAACGCGAGGTCGTCCTTCGTAATTTCGAGCGGGGCCGAGCATTGGCGGCAAGGACGTGAGGTCATACGAGCGATTCAACGTAACATTTTTCGCAGTACACCTTCTCCGGCCGAGTGGGTGCATACGTTGTTTTCATCGGCGTGCCGCACGCATCGCATGTGCGCTCGAAGAGGATGCGTTTATTGCGTTTGGCCAGCTGCTTGCGATACCGCGTGAAAAAACTGATCCGTGGCAACGGCACATGCAGCTGCCGATGGAATTTGAGTTCCTGCGGAATGATTTTGTACTGCCTCTTGGTCTCTTCGCAGGTCAGGATTTTCCTGCAGATATCATCGGTTGTGTCGTCAATGCTATCCGGGATCTCCGCCTTGGGACCCAGGTACTGGTCCCTCTTCTCCGCTTCATCAAACCACTTCCAGCCATGCTCCAGCGCCTCTTTTTTTGTGATGGGGAAGTAATCCTGAGCCAGAGTCTCGTTATACGCAAAGCATGATGTCTCCGTGGGGAAGAATTCACCCCATTCGTTCGTCGTTCGCATGAAAGCAATGATCCTGGGCACAAGTTCTTCGTACTCTTCCTTGGTATATTGCTTATTGAATATGCAGTATTCCTTGCGACGCAATCCCACGCAGGCAAAACAGTGCTTTGAATGGTGACACAGCTGGCAGTACAGCATATCGCTCATGCTGGCGAGCGTGTGATTGCAGAAGCAACAGCTGTGCAGACCGTACCCCGCAACAGAGCACTCATAGAGTCGCTCCGCTTCGCCACATTCGTGGATGTCCATGCAGGTCTTGAGGGGCATGAAGCCCTGGTACACGTGTCTGCAGTCCCACAGATCCTCACTGTCAAAGCAGTTGAAAGCATTCTTACAGTTCACCAAATAGTCACCCACGACTCCTTCGTTCTGCACGCCATGCATGTACTTCTGCGGGAATTCGAGCTTGAGCGCCTCAAAGCGCCGGCGCGCCGACTCCACAACAGAGTGGCTCCCGAGCATGGCGCGGAATTTCTCAAATTCCCCTTTGGTGACCTGCTTGTTCTCCAGGCAGTACTCTTTGTTTTTCAGGTTGCTGCACATCAGACACTTTTTGCAGCCCGTGCAATTTTGTAAGAACATCGATTCCGCACAATTGTCGCAGTCCTGCAGGTAGGAAGAACCGTAACATTTGACGCAGTCGATACACTCATAGCAGAGTTCTGATTTTCTGGAACGGAAGCATCCGACGCAGTTCACGCACTGATTCAAGCTGTAACTGTAGTAGCAGTCTCTGTTCTCGTCGGAATCAAAAATCAGGTAACAGTCCTTATTCTTTCCGGCGTAGTTTGTGTAGTCACAATTCTCATCAAACTCGTAACCGGTCATCAAATTCGGACGCGGCACGGCATCAAACAGCTGTTTCCACTGTTCAAAGAACGGCCTGGTGAAATCGAATGCTCTCTGATAGGCATGCGGGTCCCACTTATCGCTGTACCAAACCTCCTGGGCGTACACCTTGTAGGGAGACGCCGGATGGACATTGGAAATGATCTGCACCCCCGTGAGATCACACTTCCTCTCGTAAAGATTGACGTGGTTGACGTGTGATTGCCGTCGTCGAAGTCTGCAATTGGGACAAAGTGTGGGGGGAGGGAGATCCATTTTTTTCCCTCCGATATCGGGAGAAAGCTCTTGTAACATTGCCAGGTCATCGTCCGAGATCTCAAACGCCGATGAACAGTGTTTACATTGTGGCATATCAATAGACGGAAGAGAGATAGCACGATTCACAGTAGACAATCTCGGGGCGCTCCGGCGCGTAGGTCGTCTCAATCCTCTTCTGACACTTGGCACACGTCCTGCTCCAAAGTCTGCGAGGGTTGCGCAGGAGGTTACGATCTTCGTGCCGCTGTGCGGGGCAGTGCCGAGGTATCGGGATACGCAGAGTTCGGTAGAACTTGAGCTCCTGCGGAATGATCTTGTAGGGTCTTCCTGAACGCTCACAGATCAGGATCTTTTCGCAGATATCGTCGGGAATGTCATCGATGGATTCGAGGATGGCGTACTGCGGGCCCAGATAATTCTCCTTGGACGCTTCCTGCTCGCTCCACTGCCACCCTCGTGCAACGACATCTTCTTTGGAGAGCGGCACATACTCCTGCGCAACAGTTTCGTTGTAACCGAAAGGGCTCAAGGCGGCCGGAAAGAATTCACCCCACGAACCTTCCTTGTGCATCTGCGCGATTATCTTGGGGACCAGATCCTCGTATTCCTCTTTGGTGTACTGCTTGTTGAGGATGCAGTATTCCTTGTGGTTCAAGCCGATGCATCCAAAAAGATCGTGTGAGTTGTTGGTCAGATCGCAGTAGAAGACATTGCTGTTGTAGTGCGACGCCATGGTGAAGGCGCTTAAGCGCATCGCGAGTGTGGAAATGAGCTCATAAGCAAGCTCCGGCTTGTAGAGGGAGTAGTTGAGATCCCTGCAATCCTTGGCATCCAGTACATCGTAGAGAAAAGCGGAGTCCTCGCAGTTAGTCGCATTGAAGGAGTGTCGGCACTGCTTGGAGTTCTTGAGGTCGTTCCCCGTGCACTGATCGCAGCTCAAGTTGTACATGTCCCGGTAGATGCCCTTCTTGAGTCGTATTTCCTTCCAGAGCTTTGCCGCGGCAGCCAGCGGAGTGTGCGCATGGGGCTTGAGTTCCTGCATTTTGCGCTCGTACTCTTCCTTGGTGTGTTGCTCGTTCATGATGCAGTACTCCTTGTTGCGCAGATTCACGGAGAGCGCGCAGTTCCTGCACCCTTTGCAATCAAAGCAGAAGAGACAATCGCTGCAATCTTCTAAGTACTGTGAATTGCGCACGCCGTAGCAGTTGTAGACCTGGATGGATTCGTGACAGAGCGTGGAGTGATACGCGAATGTGCAGTCCAAGCAATCCTTGCTGTACTTGGTGAAGAGGCAGAAGTAGCAGTTTTCGTTGGCCTCTCCCGCAATATCCAGATAGCAATTCTTGTCATCGCCGCAGTAGTTGCAGTAATCGCTATTGTCGCAGTTCACAAGGTCCATGCCCAAGCGGGGAACTTTGTGCATGAGTTCCGCAAACTGATCGAGGAACGGACGACTGAGATCCAACTCTTTGCCATAGCTCATCGGATCCCATTGATCGGAGTACCACTCACTCTGATGATAGACCGTGAACGGAGAGTGCTCCGGATAGATGGAGATGATCTGCTTACCCGTGAGATCGGACTTGCGATGGTAGAACGAGCGATCATTGCGCCAGGCCATGCGGCGCTGTACACGGCAATCGGGGCAGAGTGTGGGCGGCGGGATGAGCTCCTTCTTTCCACGGAAGACCGGCGAGACGTTCTCAAGGAACGCCAGATCATCGTTCGTAATCTCAAATGCCGATGAGCAATGCTTGCAGGTAGGCATATTTAAAAATTGCTGGGCATACAATCCTGGGCCAGCATCAGCATTCTGGAATGTATAGTCACCTTTGTCCAACAATCTGTAGTTAGTTGCCGCAACTTCCTCTTTGTAGAGCCAAGAAGTCTAATTCAGATTGTGTAGAAAATTATCTACAACAGGCGTATTATAGCTTTGTGGCTTTTAGCTTGTAGCATTTAGCTATGAAAACATTCCGCTTCCGAGACTTCACAATCTACAAGGATGCTCGCGCATTCCGGAAAATGGCGCAGGATCTAATCAAGAATTTTCCTTCAGGTGAAAAATATCGTCTCACAGACCAGATCCAACGATCCTGTCTCTCAGTCCTGTTGAACATCGCGGAAGGATCGGCCAAGAAATCAGATATGGAATTTGCCCGATTTCTCGAAACCGCCATCGCATCTGTGAATGAAGTTGTGGCTGGATTTGATGCGGCAATCGATGATGGCCACATTGTTGAGCAACAGCTCAAATGCATAGAAGCTGAGGCTGAGAAGCTCGCGAAGCAAATAGGAAGTTTTATCCAAAGACTTAGAGGATCAAAGCCCGCAACAGGAAGCCAAAAGCCAATTGCCAAAAGCCAATTGCCATGATCGCAGAACTTACCAAGCTCGGCTTGAGCGACGAGGAAGCCAAAGTCTACCTGGCCTGCTTGGAGGTAAACGGTGGCGCCGTCTCCGTGATCGCACGGAAGGCCGGCGTGCACCGGGTGAGTTGCTATCACACTTTGGAGAATCTGCTCGAGAAAAAACTTTTAAGCCAGTACAACCGCAACGGCGTGAAGTGCTTTGCGCCGGAGCCTCCCGAACGCCTGCAAGAACTCCAGCTGGAAAAAGCGACCATCGCCAAATCCCTCATCCCCGACTTGAAGTCTCTTTTAAGCCCCCACGGATTCCGCCCTTCTCTGCGCTCCTACGAAGGTCGAGATGGCGTGGAACGCGTATTCATGGAATCCCTTGCAACCAAAGGTGAACTTTTAGGCTACACGAACTTAAAACAGGTGACGGAATTCTTTCCGGAGTTCTTCCGCGAGTACACGCGCAAGCGCTTTGAAAAGAATATGAAAGCCCGCTACCTCTCCCCCAATACCGTAGAGAGCGTCCGCGCGATAGAGCCGTTCCTGCCCAAGAACTACGATCCGTCCCTGATCGAGATCCTCCTGGTGAACCGCGAGCAATTCCCGTTCGATAATGAGATCCTGCTCTTCGGCAATGCCGTGGGCGTGGTCTCCCTCAATCCCGATGAGCTTTTGGGGATTATCGTGGAGAGCGCGACCTTCACCAAGACCATGAAAGCGGTGTTCGATTTGGCGTGGCTGGGAGCAACTGCGTTCGTGGCGAAGTAACAAGTTTTGCCTCACCCCCTTCCCCCCTCTCCCTTACCACTCCGCTTTCCTCGGGAGAGGGGGAATTTGTGTTTCGTTGAAAAAAAGTACTCCCCTCTCCGGTTGGCGTCAGTGGGAACGGAGAGGGGTCGGGGGTGAGGCAAAGCAAAGCCGCTCAAACCGACTACGCCCCCGTCGTATTCTTAATGTATTGATTACTGGCGAACGTCATCGATAAATACGGCTTGGCCGCATCCGTGAACTGCGCATTGGCGTGCACGTTCTGTTGCTGCCATAACCGAGTCACTTCGGAACAATCCATGGCACCGTCGTAGCCATTGGTCTTGTTGAGTACGGTTGTTCCGCTCATCAGCTTGAACGTCCAGTGCAGGTGCGGCGCGGTGGAATTGCCTGTCTTTCCGCTCAATGCCACCGGATCGCCCTGAGAGATGGATTGGCCATTCTTTATGAGGATCTGCGAACAATGAGCCAAGAGACTGCGACGTGTGGGTCCGTCGATCACAACGTACTTGCCGTATCCTGTGGCTCCATCATCCTTCACCGTAGCCACACCATCGTGCGGCGCAAAAACTTTGGTGCCTTCGGGTACGCCGAAGTCAAAACCGTTATGCCCCAGGTAGCCGTACTGCTGATAGATCTGAGGATTCTGGCCGAAACCTTGTGTGACGGTCGGGGTACCGGGAAGTGGAGAGAAAATCATGAAAGATGAGGAATGAACAAACATAAACATAACATAAACAAACAGCACACAACATACGGTGCGGGGGCGCGCCGCGGGGGGTGAAGGGGAAGGCTTCGTCCGCATGTTTGCCGACGAGTCTGCTCCGAATCCTTGTAGGAGCAGACGAGTAGGCGCGGAGCCGGGCGGAGCGGGCGTCGGCGCGCCAGTCTTTTGGCTCCACCTTTGTGACGACAAAGGTGGAAAGGAGAACAATGCGTATCAACTTAAGTCTTGTGCCATAGCACAGAGTTTCACTAACGAGCGTGGATAAAAAGATGAAATTGAACACTTCAATCTCGTCATTCATGACATCGCTTGATCACCGCGAAGAACTTGCTGCCGCTGCCGGCACACCGATCTTGGACTGGAAGTACGCCATGATGTCCTTATCTCCTGTCAGGCATGTGGTCCCCGTCCAGAGAAATGGAATACCAATACTCTCCGTGGCCATTCCACACTTCTTGGCAAGGGATGCCATTTCGCGGGCATTGCGTTTGTTGCCGTAGACCTCCTTGCGAATGAACGACACTTTTTCCTCCACACCATTCTCTTTGATGAATGCATCCACGATGGCGCAATGCGGACACCCGTCACCATAAAAAAGCACGATGCCGTTGGTCTCTCCGCTGCCGGAGGACCGAGCAAAGAAGAAAACGATGCCTAAGAAGGCAATCACAGCAACGACACCGACAATCGTCTTGAATATCCCGCGGGAAGAAGTAGAAGTAGTGGAGAAATCAGTCATAGCTATCACAGGCTATCGAAAGATCTATCATTGTCCACCATCAGAGAGTGAAATAAAAAAGAAAACCAGTAAGAAGAATCCTGGATCCAACAATGTTGGAAAAGAGCAAGAGAAGCTTTGCCAACAAACGAATGAAGGAATGGTGGGCGGTATAGGAGTTGAACCTACGACCTTGCGGATGTGAACCGCACGCTCTAACCACTGAGCTAACCGCCCGACGCAGTGCATGGTACCAAAGCAGCGGAGATCTTCAATGCACTATGCCTTCGTAAATTCCGCATCCATACTAAGCCTGCTCTCTTCGGGCAACTTCTGCCCCTGGTATTTACTCCCCACTTTGAGGTGATAGGGCTCCTCTGCGGGGCTCGTCATCATTTCAAAGGCCAATTGGCAGACACGCATCCCGGGATACAGCGCCACCGGAAGTCGATTCAAGTTGCTGATTTCGAGCGTGATGGTGCCGCTGAAGCCCGGATCCACAAATCCCGCCGTGGAATGGATGATGATGCCAAGACGACCCAAAGAACTGCGCCCCTCCACGCGCACCACCAGATCATCCGGCACGGTAAGCGTTTCTTCGGTCACTCCCAGGACAAACTCCCCCGGCTGGACAATGAACGGATCTCCTTCTTTTACTTCGATCGTCCGCATGTTGCCGTGAAAGCTCTCCGGCTTCTTGGGATCGAGTATCGCAAACTTGCTGTGCTCGTAGATTTTAAAAACATTGCCTAAATGCAGATCCATAGAAGAGGCATGAATATGCTGCTCCCTCTCGGGATGATCGGTCATGACGTTCACGTGACCGGATGCGATTGCCTTCTTAATGTCTCGATCGGATAGAATCATGGAACATAATGGAGGCCGAAGAGTACCATAAACTAACTGGAAAAGGATGGAGATTTACGCCCAAGAATACTTGAGCGAAGGTAGAATGACGGTCCATGCCCAAGCAATACGATTCCATCACCGATCTTCAAGATCGCACGGACGAGTCCGTGGAGCAGGGCAATCCGGATACCGAGCAGCTGCGCCGCCGCCGCGAGGCGCTCATCGCGTATTTCCGCGACTACATCGGAGAGACCTTCTACACGCTTGGAGCTTCTTCGGAAGAACAGAAGGATGAGCTATGGAAGGGGCTTCTCCATTTGGGCCTCAATGAAGAAGAGATCCGCGGATGGGAACAATTCCGTGAGACGGTTGCAGAGCAGCAGCTCAGATCCGCCCGCCAACTCTCGCAGCAACTGCACGGCATCCTGAATCAGGCGCGGGGGAAGAACTATATCTCAGGCGCATCGCAGGAACGCTGGATCGCGCGCTTCAAGGATCCAGCCTTAAGCTATAAGGCCAAGGAATACTTCGTCCAAAACCAATTGCCCGAGTATGCCAAGGCATGGGAACGCGAGGGACTCAAACGCGCAGCACTCCTGAAAGACCCGCGCATCAAGATGCTGACGGCATTCCAGGTGGAACACTTCACGGAATTTCTGAGCGATACGCAATTCATGGAACTTCATTTTGATCAACGCACAAGCCTGAATTCCAAAGTCACAGCAGCCCTGACGACGGTGAAGAATACCGACCGACAGACTCTCCACAAACGAGCCAAGGACATGTTGGACGCCGCCGTGAAAGCAAAAGTCATGAGTCCCACCAAGTTGGGCCTCTGGATGGAACGCATCTTTAGTAAGAAAGACGTTACAACCCAACAGATCGAGAAGTTTCTCTCCACAGAACTTAAGCAATTCATCAGCAACTGGGCCAAAGTCCGCACGGATTTTGATTGGGCGGAATCCGAAATGAAGAAGGAAGGGGTACCGCAAGGTTTCCATCGGCTCACTTCCGATCAGTTCCTGGCACTCACCTTTGACCAGCGTGAGAGCTATGTGGAACAGGCCAAGATCCGCCTTTCAAGTCAGCGCCCGGAAAGCAGCGCTCAACTCAAAGATCTCACTCTCGGTATTCGTCACGCCCTGGATTCCAAGGATTGGGACGATGCGGATACGCTCCTCAAGAAAGCATGGTCCATCGCCAAAGAGGAAGACCGCTTTGAACTGGAATCCATGGATCGCTACCTCAAAGCCTTCCGGGAAAAAGAGCAGGAAAAGCAGCAACCCATGGAAGATGCCAAAAAAACTCTAGCGGAAATGCGCGCAGTGTTTGCACAGATACCCTCTTCCCTTCAGCCTCTGTACCTCAAGGCAATGAACGACGGCTATGACTGCGCCACGCGACTCTTCCAGTTGATTTACAATCGCAAGTGGGTGCGCGACAACGGATACAGTACCAACGGAAGCGAGAAGGAATCCGAAGTACAAGCGGAAGAGGAAACCAAATACCGCGCCGAGGGCAATCACGGCAAGAAGGGAATGGAGCGCATCAAGCTTGGCGTGGTGACCAGCCCCGAACATTCTCCGGCGGTGCGTCGCTACGACCAAGGCGAATGGGCCCCCACCTTCATCCACATGCCGCCGGGCACCCAAGACCAGATGTTCTCCATCTTAAAGGAACGCAAAGAGAGTTATTCCTTCGGTTACTGGACCACGCTCCTACCCACCGATGTGACATACGAAGAACAAGTGTTCCTGGTCCAACATGTGAATTGGGTCCTCAAACGCGGCATGCGCAAACTCAGCGAACAAGGAAAGACATTCTCACTGATCGGCGACAGCGCTCCCACTCCGGCAAGCAAGGCCCCCTCTTCCACCTCATCTTCCCACTCGTATTCGCTTTCCGCATGAAGCAGAATCGCGTTCGTGGTACTCTCGATTCTCTTAGGAAAATGATGCTGCGCCCCAATCCCTAGTTCCTAGTATTCCCCGTCCGATCCGGACATCGTCCGGGCGGGCAATCCCCAATCCCCTAAAAATGGCTCTCTACCGCACCTACCGACCACTCAACTTCGCCGATGTCGTGGGGCAGGAGCATGTCGTGACGACCTTGGAGCAGGCGGTGGCCTTAGACCGTCTCTCGCACGCCTACCTCTTTGCAGGGGGCCGCGGCACAGGCAAGACATCCATGGCCCGCATCCTGGCCAAGCACATCATGACACGAGGACTGCCCGATGGACCTCTCAAGCAGCAAATCATCAAAGGGATTGAAGAAGGATCGCTTGTGGATCTATTGGAGATCGACGCTGCGAGCAATCGCGGCATTGATGACGTGCGCGATCTGATCGAAAAGATTCAATTTTCCCCGGTGGTGGCCGCCGCCAAGGTCTACATCATCGACGAGGCACATATGATCACCAAGGATGCCTTTAACGCACTCCTCAAAACACTGGAAGAACCACCGGCGTACGCCCACTTTATTCTGGCGACCACGGAGATGCACAAGATTCCCGTGACCATCCAGAGCCGCTGCCAGACGTTCCCGTTCAAACCCATCGGAGAGGAGGATATCGTCCGCAGACTGCAATACATTGCGGACCAGGAGCACATTACCGCCGAGCGGGAAGCGCTCCGCTTAATCGCGCGACATGTGGAAGGAGGGCTCCGTGATGCCATCTCCCTCTTGGACCAGATGCGCTCACTTCCTAAAATCACGGTCGCGGATGTGGAACAGCGCATCGGAGCCACAGGGCACGAGCATATCGAATTGGTGATCGATGCCATTCGTAAAAACGATGCCCCGGCACTCGTGGAGGCGGTTCGGAAGCTAGAAGAGACCGGCATCCCGCTCGATCTCTTCCTCCGACATCTGCTCACACTCATCCGCAGGGAACTGCACCGCTCCATCGCGGAAAAGAAATCTACGAGCGAGCATCTGCGCGCACTCGATGTCCTGCTGCAAGCCATCCGCGACGTACGCCTGGCGCCTGTTCCCGGTCTCGTTGTGGAGGCCGCGCTCCTCTCGCTCTGCATTCCGGCAAGCAAAGATCACGGACCGATGAACCTGCTCCCGGAAACCGTGGAGGAGAAGCGAGCGGAGAAGAAGAAAATCAAGGAAGAAGCTGCCCTACCGCCTCTCCCCGCTCAAGAGAAAAAGATTGAGGATTCTGCCTCTTTCTCCGCGGCAGAAGTGCAGGCTCCGGATGTCACGCTGGAAAATCTCTCTTCCTCCTGGCCGACCATTCTGGAGGCCACCGTGCCCGCTTCCGTACGCATGTCCCTCAAAAACGGTGTATTACAAAAGGTGGAGGATCTCAAGGTGACCGTGAGCTTTTCCTCTGCTTTCCACCGCGACAAAGTGGCTGCCGTAGACGCCAGCCGGACCATTGAACAAGTGATGCTAAAGATCTTCCGACGCGCCCTTAAGTTGGAGTGTGTTTTGGAGAAGGATCAGGATAAACACGAAGTTCCCAAGGAGAATGTTGTGAATCTTGCAGAGGCGGCAGCGGAAGTGTTTTAGCATGAGATGGCCACCCCCACCCCGTAATTCCTCGCTTCGCTCGGAACGACGGGGAACCCCGGCGGTGCCCTGAGCGACGAGCGCAGCGAGAAGTCGAATGGGCATGGGCCCACCCTTCCCTTTTTGGTTGCGCTCCAGGCGAGCAAAGCCCGCCTTCGCGCGTTTGTTTCATTTCTATCGTATGTAATCCCAATGCCGAATCAATGGAAATGAGAGAGAGAGAGAGGAAATTGAGGGATCCAAGGAGTATTCTTCGAAGCGAAATCCTCTCGTTCTTCTGTTTCCTCTCAATATGCCTCACCCCTCTGTCCTCAAAGCCGAACTCCGCGACGCCATGGTCGAACGCATCCTGCGCATGAATGAAGAGAGCCGTACCGCAGAAAGTCGCTCCATCGTGCGACGCATCCTGGAATTCCTGCCGACGGATCAGGCCATCTGCGCCTTTTCCCCGCTCAGAACCGAACCTGATATCCGCCCACTGCTCGCGGAAATCTTGAAGAGGAATCAAACTCTCTATCTCCCCGTCTTCAGCGGCAAGGCGCTGACCTTCCGTCGCACACTCGATCTCACTGCACTCGTGAACAGTTCGATCGGCATTCTTGAACCTCCAGTCGACGCACCACTCCTCTCCATGACGGAACCAGTAACGGTCCTGGTGCCCGGCCGCGCCTTCGATTCCCGCCTGAATCGCATGGGCCGCGGCAACGGCGGCTACGATCGCTGGATTGGGGAGCATCGTAAAATGAACGGTAAATCCAAATACATCGGCGTGGCTTTTGACTGCCAGATCGTGCACGAAGTGCCCATGGAGGAACACGATGCACGCGTGGATGCGGTGATTACGGGACGAGGCGAATTGACGATTTCTTGACCTTTCCTGAGCAGAGACGAAGGATTGGCGGTTTGCTATTTTACTCAAGTACAAATGGCAATTCGCAAATATGCAAATCGCAAATTGAAAAAGTGCTACAGTTCCCTCCTAGCCCTCACCCTCACCCCATGACCTACCTCCCCGCTCTCCAGAAGACCGATCCCACAATGCGCGATCTCATCATCGCGGAAGAGAAACGCCAGTGGGACAAGATCCGCCTGATCCCATCGGAGAACTACGTCTCCAAGGCGGTACTAGAAGCCTCCGGAAGCGTACTCACAAATATCTACTCCGAAGGCTACCCGGGCAAGCGCTACTACGAAGGTCAGCAGCTCATCGACCAGATCGAAACACTGGCCCAAGAACGAGCCAAGAAGGCATTCGGCGTTGACCACGTGAACGTTCAACCGTACTCGGGAAGTCCAGCAAATATGGCTGTGTACACCGCCGTGCTGCAACCGGGCGATACGATCATGGGGCTGGCTCTGGCCCAGGGTGGTCACCTCACACACGGATGGAAGGTGAACTTCTCCGGCAAGCTCTACCACTCCGCCCCCTACGAGCTCGACCCTAAGACCGAAATGCTCGACTACGATCAGATTTGGAAGCTCGCAAAGGAAGTAAAACCCAAACTCATCGTCGCCGGTTACACCGCCTACCCCCGCACAATCCTGTGGGAGAAGTTCCGGCAAATCTGTGACGATGTGGGCGCGCTCTTCCATGCGGATATCTCGCACATTACGGGGCTCATTCTTGGCGGAGTACACCCTTCCCCGTTCCCGATGGCCGATACCGGCATCACCACCTCGCACAAGTCTCTGCGCGGACCGCGCGGTGCCATGATGATGTGCAAGGCCCAATATGCGCAGGCCATCGATAAGGCCATCATGCCGGGACTGCAGGGCGGACCCCACAACCAGACAACCGCCGCCATCGCCGTGGCATTTGAGGAGGCCGCTCAACCGGAGTTCAGACTCTACGCCGCGCAGATCGTCAAAAATGCCAAGACGCTCTCCGAGCAGCTCCTCAAACATGGATTCCGCTTGATTACCGGCGGAACGGATAACCACCTGATCCTGTTTGAAACCTTCAAGAGTAAGGGAATCCTGGGCCGTGATGCGTCACGCGCGCTCGACCGCGCCGGCATCGTGGCCAACTGCAACTTGGTCCCCTTCGATACACAGACACCTATGAACCCTTCCGGCGTGCGCATCGGCACCCCATCGGTAACATCACGCGGCATGAAAGAAGCGGACATGGTGAAGATCGGCGATTGGATCAACGCAGTGTTGGTGAGCGCCCAGGACGAAGCCGCTCTCGACCGAATCGCAGGAGAGATCAAAGAGTTCTGCAAGAGCTTCCCTTGCCCCGGCATCGATCCACAGAATTGGCTGTAAAGAGTGATCTGCGCATGATCGTTTGAGCATATGCGGTTTCGCTTCTTTGCGGCCGTCCATCGTTCATTGCACATCGACCGTGCTACACTTCGTTCGATATGAAACGCTCCCTCCTCATCGTTGCCTCGGCCTTCCTGATTTTCGGCGCATCGTCTGCACACGCCCAGAGCGACGCACAGAAAGATGTTCCCCGCTTGCAGTGGCGGTTTGATAGCCTGCTGAAAGCTAAGTCGCCACAAGCAGTCGATCCCATCACCAAGGGGATCGCAGAAGAGCGCAGTGCCATCCACGCGGAGTTCGAAAAAGAAATCGCCAAAACCATCAAAGAACTGGAACAGAACCAATCCGAACCCGCCGATCTGGTCCTTGCACTCGATCGTCAACGCTCCATCGTGGCATCCATCAACCAGCGTATCGACGAAACAAAGGCAGATCTCTCACTCCTCGAAAGGGAAGAAGGCTACTACGAACAACTGCAGAAAACAGGAACGGGCGCACCCGAACCTGACCAGATCATGCTTACCAAATCCTATCCGGAGCTACTGGCCAAGAAGGCAATTCTTGAGGAACGCCGAGGCGTTCTGCAAGCATTCCTGAATACCCAGAACGATCGCTTGAACCAGTTAAAGACGGAACAGCAGGTTCGCAATCTGGGAACTCTGTGGGGCATTCTCACATCCCTCGGGGTCATCCTGATTATTTTCTGGGCGGAACGCTTCATACGCACTGCTCTCTTAAGCCATATCCGTCATCGCCGTTTGCGCTACGTGTTGACCAAAACCTTCTCGTTCGTTGTCTACATCTCCTTCATTTTCTGGTTCGTGCAGAAGATCTTCTCGGAACATCCGGAGATCCTGACCGTCGTTGCCCTGGTCGGTGCCGCGCTCGTCATCGTCACCCAGGATGTCATCAAGGGTATGCTGGGGTGGTTTGGGCTTAAGAACGCACTGGGGTTGGGGCAACGTGTCTCTATCGGACCCCTGACGGGCGACGTGATTGATATCGGCTTTCTGTACACCACGCTTCTGATTTCCCGTACCACGAACATGGAAGATGTCGAACAGGTCGGCAAGCTGGTACGCATCCCCAATTACAGGCTACTCTCGGATCACGTCGTCAATTATCACTCCACCTCCGATTTTGAGAATGTGGAATTCCCCGTCCGCATCGCGCTCCCCGCTCAGGCGGAAGAAGCACAGCGCATCTTAGAAGAGATCCTGAGCAAAGAGACAGATGGATTCGCCCAGCGCGCCCAGCGCCAGACCGATCAACGCATGCGCGGGTACTACTACACTCACGCAGCGCCTTCCTGGAGAGTGCATACCGAACTCGTCGATGGGCGTGAAGTGCAGTTCCTCCTCTGTTTCCCGGCCCCGATCGGTCAAAGGCGAGCTATTTCTTCCATTATCATCAAAGAGCTCCTTCTGCGCTTCTCTCAAGCGGGTATCCGCCTGGCTGAATGTGAGGAATCGAAGCAGTAAGAATAAATTCCATCTATTCTTCTGGCGCAAAGTAAATGATACTGTACATGTTTTGGATTCTTTGTTTTTGTTTATCCATAGAGGAAATATCGTTTTCAATATTGAACAAATAATGTATCCATAAACTATTAATCCTCAAACGCTACTTCGCTTTCTTGCATGAATAATTTCCGGACGTACAATGATCCGATTTGCAAACAGCAAATCAAGTCCTGCGGCCTTGTACCTTCTCACACACATACACACGCCTCCGTTCCCCGTCAGGACTCCTGGCGGGGACGCGGAAGCCACTCGCTCCTTCACATCACAGAAGAATACGCAGAGAGAATGGTGGTCACGTACGAGCGCGCATCCGTTCCTCCCATTCACCCTTCCATCCTTTCCTCAGGAATGTATGGGCATAGGAACGCACTCTCCTCGCTCATCGTTGATCACTGTGCTTCGTTCGTGGATTCGCTCCTGATCTGAGGCTACCCGTGACTACCATCCTCTCTGCTGTGCAATGTCATTCCGCATGTTCGAGGAACATGTCGGGGTGCACCCCCTTTTACTCCCCATGGGTCCCTCCGCAATTGCGAGGTCTAAAGATCCTGGTCCGGGGACTTCGCCGGTCGCGAGGAGAAATACGGACCCCAGCACGGCAGAAGGAGGAGTTTCCTCCCTCCACCCTTCTCCCTCTTACCGCTCGTGAAGCAACTATTTGCTTCCGATAGCCTAAGAAGGCGAACACCAACACAAAAAGGCCGGACCCATGTTCCGGTCTTTTTTTGAATCATGAGAGACAAACCTACGGTTTTTCTCTCATGGACTCTCTTTTCCCTTAAGAGGTGTGGCTCCAGTCGGACAAAGCCCGACTTCGCCACGACCTGTTTCATCCGCGCGATACGCGATAGAATTATTTGATGTGAGACCTTTGTTCCTATAGCCAAAGAGTGAGCAAGGAAATGATCCCTTCAAGTTTTCCGTTCAGGCAAGAATGGAAAAAACCTCTCACACCGCCGTCCCTCCTCCTCCATTCTTGGCTGCACCCCATTGTTGATGCAATGCTTGAATTTTTGCCCGGAAGACACGCCTCAAAAATCCATTGAGCATTTGGCCACCATTGCCGCTGATCCCCTCCTGCACATGCACCAAATAACCTTCCAATCGCCTGAAGTGGGTATCTGCAAGCGGCACACCATCGGGAAGATCTTGAAGAAGAGCCGAAAGCGACAAACGAGTGGCATCTTCAGCATTCCTCAAATTAAAGATAATTCTCCGCCGCATTCTGTCTCGCGGAGAAGTGGCCGCGAGCGCTGCAGACGGCTCAACCAACCCTGACAATGAACCATTGCAGTGATGAGCTCGCGCGATGCTTTCGATAACTGTTTCTTTACTGTTTAACACACCTCCATTGAAGCACAAATTGTCCGATATTCAATGAATTCGTCGACTATTGCTGCTTTCGCTCCTTCAGCTCCTGTAAGGCCTTGCTCAACGGCGGCACCCCTCCCCCATCCTGCAATTTCTTCTCCAGATCCGCATAAGACTGCTGTTCTGCCGATGTGAATGCCTCACCCATAATCTGCTTCTTTCTGAGGGCATTGAACTCGTTTGTCCACATCTCACGATCGCGCCAGGCACGATATTCTGGAAGTTTCATCCCCTTCTTGCGTGCTTTTTTGAGCTCTTCCTCTTCCTTCTCCTTGGCCTTCTCGCCAACTTTGCTCTGTGCTGCCGCCTCAAAGGAGCTAGCCGCCCACTTGATGATCTTATCCTCCACCACCTCACGCTTCTCGGTATAGCGTTCGCGCGACAGCTTACGGAGAAGCTCAATGCGCTTGGGGTCATCCTCTACCGGAGGGTTTGGCAGGGTCGTTACGGAGAAAGGCTTACTGGGCACACCATCGATCATCAAACGAACGTATGCATGGAATTTGGGCAAGCTTAGAATATCCTTGGGCATCGCCATTTCTTCGAACTGCAGGCTCAAATCTTCCGCGTCATCGGATCCCACCTGAAAACACACAATAGACCCCACGTTGCCAAAGACCGCGTCACGCAGCGTCGTCTTCCCTTCTCCAACAAGGAGCTGCGCCACATACTGATTAGCCATGGTGAGGTTCAAACGATACTTGCGCGCCTCGGAGAGGATGGAAGCGAAAGACTCCGTGGCAAAGTTCTGGAACTCATCCACGTAGAGGTAGAAATCCTTGCGCTCGGATTCGGGAATATCCGCCCGACTCATGGCATCGATCTGAAACTTGGTGACGAGCATGGACCCTAAGAACGCGGAGGTATCCTCGCCCAGACGGCCCTTGCTCAGGTTCACGATAATGATCTTGCCGCTGTCCATGGCATGACGCAAATCCAAGCCATTCTTTACCTGTCCCACGATGTTACGGATCAGAGGAGTGGAAAGCAGTTGACCGACCTTGTTCTGAATGGCCGCCGTAGCCTCGGTGCGGTACTTCTCATTCCAGACTTCGTACTCCTGTTCCCAGAAGCTCTTCACCATGGGATCGGTGACATGAGAGACAACCTTCTTGCGATACACGTCATCGGCGAACATCCGCATGATGCCGAGCATCGAAGACCCCTGGTACTCCAGGAGCGCCAGTAAAGTATTGCGCAGAATGTGCTCCATGCGACCGCTGAACATTCCCGGCCACAGCTTGGTGAAGACACCCATGAGACCCGACGCCATGAGTACGCGCTGATCGGGATTGGGGCAATCCAACACGTTGAATGAGAGCGGAAAATCCTTATCCGCAGGATCAAAGATCACCACATCGTTACTGCGGCTCTTGGGCACAAAGCGCAGGACATCTTCCGCCAGATCACCGTGCGGGTCGATGACGGCAAGACCCTTGCCCGATTGAATGTCGGCAAAAATCATGTTCTCCAAAAGGGTGGATTTGCCCATACCGGTCTTTCCTAAGGCATAGAGATGTCGCCGTCGATCATCCGGACGGATGCCGAACTTCGTGCGTTGCCCGCGATAGACCGATTCGCCCAGTGTGGTGAGCGTCCCTTCGGGATCGGTAAGACCCGGAAGCGGCAAATTTACAGGCGGTTCCAGCTTCTTACTGAGCACCCAATCGATGCTGGGCGTCTGCACCAAAAGCGTTGGCATGTGCCACATGGTGGCGACTTCTTCAGTAGAAAGAACAAAGGGGGGCACTTGAAAATTGAACGGAGTCTGTGGCTCTTGTTTCTCCGGATACTGGTCGAATTCGTTGCTGTGCGGAAGTGAGAACTGACGGAAACTTCCCACGATCTCATGCACCTTGTGCGTGGCCTCCAAGGAACGCTCCTTTGGAGCGATCACGCTGATGCGGATATTGCATGTGAAGAGGAGCCGATTCATCTTATCCACTGCACCGGAGACCGTATCTTCGCGATCATGGGCGCGCCCGGCGGTGCGCTCTCCCTCACGCTCTTCGTCCTCCTGCGACTGCTCTCCAAACTCGGAAGTAGACGCACGAATTTTGCGCAACAGCGGTGAAGCGCGAAATCCTCCCAGAAGAAAAGAAAGCGGCCAAAAAGCCACCCGTTTCCACCCGCGCGCCAGAACAATGCGCGTATAGAAGTTGGCATACCTGCGCGAGAGCGATGGCAATCCCTTCTGCAGCAGCGGCAGGAAACACAGTGCCCGCGTGCGAAAACTCCCACCGAGAGGTTGCAGGATGATTTGGACCGATCCACGCATACCGACGATCGGATAGCGCGAGAGTGCGGAAGAAATACCCGCAACAGGATCGATATTTACCCGCGCCAGCATGTCATCAAACTGGGGATGACGTTTGATGGGAAAAATCTCGGGCGCGTGAAGTTTCAAATCGGCATACGCCACGGCCTCTCCTTCCTCCGCCTGGAACGGATCCAGGGTGAGGCGCTCGATATCCGTATCGGGGTACTGCGCGTAGATCTGGCTCTCAATGAGCCCCACGGTCCTCTCTTCGGCTCGAACAAAGAAAGCGATCTTGCGATCGCGCCCTACGCCAATGGAGAGCGTCACCTTGGCATCGCGCCCTTTCATCGCATGAAGTGATGCAATCATCGACTCCATGTACATGGGTCCCCGTTCATTTTCGAGGGCCGGCCGGATCTTAAGGAAAACAACGGACATGAAATTAGCGTGAACGAAGAAGATCGGCCGCAAGCTCCAAGGCGACGGTGTTGTAAGAATAATCCATGCGCATGGGACCTAAGATCCCCAAAACCCCCTGCTCGCCGTGCACCGTGTATTGCGTGACCATCAGTGAGCAGCTCTGAATTTGGGGAAGGAGGTGCTCATCACCGATGTAGTACCGCACGCGTTCATCGATAATGATGCGACTGAGGAGCGTGTGCAGATGCTCTTCCAATACCTCGGCGACTCCAGTCACCAGCCGTGGATCCCCCTGGAACTCGGGTTGGCGCATAATGTTACTGAGCCCCATGTAGTACACCTGCGACTTATGGGGAACGGTGGCAAAGGCCACATTGGGAACCATATGTGCCAGAAGCGAAACGGCCTCGTACACGCGCTCCTGATCTTTGCGCTTGAAGTACTGCTCCTTCAGGGTACCAAAACGCTTGCGTACGGCGATTTCACTGCGCGTGGGCTCCAAGTACTCTTGCACGTACATGCGGTATCCCAGAGCGGTAGGCACGCGGCCAGCGGAGACGTGCGGCTGTCCCAGAAAACCCTCGTCTTCCAACCGCGCCATCTCACTGCGCAGAGTGGCCGAAGAACAGCAGAATTCACCTGCATCCAACAGGCTCTTTGAGCCCACGGGGAGCGCTGTTTCTATGAATTGATTGATGATCGCCACAAGGAGCTTTCCCTGCCGTGAATCCATGATAAGAGTATAGCACTCCTAGGTCTTGAGTGCCACGGATGTAAATGCTGCTCTCAGTCCTTCTTCCCTTTCTCTTTCTCCGTCTCTTTCCCAGCCGCCATGCGCTTGCGGAAGCGCTCAATGCGGCCGCCACGAGCCTCACCCTGCTTCTTGCCCGTGTAGACCGGGTGGCAGAGTCTGCAGTTTTCCACCGAGATTTCCTTCACTGTGGAAGGGATCAAGAAAACCGCGTTACACGATGTGCACGTGGCTTTGGCGTCTTTGTGGACCTCTGGGTGGATGCCTTTCTTCATGATGCGAAGAGTGTAGCGAGAATCAAACGTGAGGCAAGCCAAGAAAGCCAAGAAATCGGTAAAGGCGTACCGACGTACGCCTCTTACGTCTACGAAGCCCGCGCTGCGCGCTTCACTCGTCTCTCTTCTTTTTCAATCGCTTCCACCTCTTCCTCGCGCTGCTCCTCGGCTGCTTCCAGCACCGCCTCCTCCGCCTCCTTGTCATACATCACCACGCTCACGGTGGCCACTTTGTCCTTGCCATTGAGACGCATGATGATCACACCCTGCGTGGCACGTCCGAGCGAAGGAATATCCTTGAGCTCCATGCGAATGGCCTGGCCTTGCTTACTCAAGCACAGCAGATCACCCTCTGCACCTTCCTCAAGGACGCAACCGCCCACGATGTCACCTGTCTTGGCCGTAAGTTGTGCCGCCTTCACGCCCGTGCCGCTGCGCCCCTGGAAGCGGTACTGCGAAACGGGTGTCATCTTCCCGAGCCCGTTCTCCATCACCACAAGAAGCTTTGACTTTGCCGGATCCGTGATCGCCGCGGCCTCCACCATCTTATCGCCGGGGCTGAGCTTGATGCCGCGCACACCGGCTGCCGCCCGACCCATGGGACGCACATCATCCTCCTTGAAGCGAATGGCCTTGCCCTTTTGCGTGAGCAGGATGATCTCGTTCTTACCATCGGTCTCCACCACCCACCGCAGTTCATCGCCCGCCGGCATCTTCTGCGCAATCAAACCTGAGCGACGAATGTTATCGAACTCGGTGAGCTCCGTGCGTTTGACCGTGCCGCCACGCGTCACCATGAAGAGGAACTTCTTGCCGTCTGTCTGCGCGCGCAGGATCGCCGTCACACGCTCCTCCGGCTGCAGTTGCAGCAGATTCACAATCGCCTGGCCTTTGGCCACCCGACTTCCCTGCGGCAATTCATAGGTCGGCAGCTTAAACACGCGACCGGTATTGGTGAAGAAAAGAAGATCATCATGATTCATCACATGCAGAAGCGAGAGCACTTCGTCCTCCTCCTTAGTCGTCATGCCTTTCACGCCCTTGCCACCACGCTGCTGCGCCCTGAATTGCATCGGGCTTAAGCGCTTCACGTAGCCGGTCTGCGTGAGCGTGACAATCATCGGCGCATTCGGGATCGTATCCTTGGCGGAGAACTCGCCCACATCGTGTTTCACAATGGTTGTGCGACGTGCATCACCATATGCGTCCTTCACATCCGTCAGTTCCGTCTTGATAATCTTATCGATCTTCTTGGGATCTTTGAGAATCGCTTCGCACTCGGCAATAAACTTCTTTTTCTCCGCCAATTCATCTTCGATCTTCTGACGCTCCAGGCCCGCCAGCGTCTGCAGGCGCATCTGCAGAATGGCATCGGCCTGAATCTCAGTAAGTTTGAACTTCTTCACCAGGTTCTCTTTGGCGATCTCTTTGGTTTCGCTCTTCTTAATGGTTGCAATGACCTTATCAATATCATTAAGGGCGATGCAGAGCCCTTCTAAGATGTGTGCGCGCTCCTTGGCGCGGTCACGATCGAAGGTGACACGCTTGCGGACCACATCGCGACGATGTGCCACGAAAAGCTCCAGTGCCTCTTGCAGATTCAGCAAGCGAGGCTGAAGACCGCCATCCAAGGCAATCATGTTATAACCGAAACTCGTCTGTAAATCGGTGTGCTTGAAGAGTTGATTAAGGATCTTCTGCGGATACGCATCTTTCTTCATTTCGATGATGATGCGCACGTTCTCCGTGCGATCGGACTCATCGCGAATATCGGAAATGCCTTCGATCACTTTGTCCTGCACCAGCGAGGCCATTTTCTCAATCATCGTAGACTTATTGACCTGGTACGGAAGCTGGGACACGCGGATAACGTAGCGACCTTTTACTTCTTCAATCTGCGCCTTGGCACGCACGATCACGGACCCACGACCCGTGAGGTATGCCTGCTTGATCGCCTCCTTGTTGTATACGATCCCCCCGGTGGGGAAATCGGGGCCCTGTACAAACTCCAGAAGATCTTCCACTGTCGCATCGGCATGATCCATCAGATGCATGGTGGCATCGATCACCTCCACCATGTTATGCGGCGGGATATTGGTGGCCATACCGACCGCAATACCCACCGTCCCATTCAGAAGGAGATTCGGCAACTTGGAAGGCATGACCGTTGGCTCTTTGCGGGTGGCATCGTAGTTCGATGTAAAATTGACCGTTTCTTTATCAATATCCTGCAAAAGTTCATCGGCAATCTTGGCCATCTTCGCCTCGGTGTAACGCATGGCTGCAGCGCCATCGCCGTCGATACTGCCGAAGTTCCCCTGTCCATGTATGGTGGGATAACGCATTGAAAAGCTTTGCGCCATGCGCACCAGCGCCTCATAGACGGCACTATCGCCGTGAGGGTGGTATTTTCCTAAGACGTCTCCTACCACCAGTGCGCACTTGCGAAACTTGGCAGTGGATTTGAGCCCCAGCTCGTTCATGGCATACAAAATGCGGCGGTGCACGGGCTTGAGTCCGTCACGAGCATCGGGCAGCGCGCGACTCACGATCACGCTCATTGCGTAATCCAAGTAGCTCGCCTCCATCTCTGTGACAATGGGCCGCGGCACAATCTTGCCGATGGCATTCAGGCTGGCAGGATCGATCAACGGAAGTTGCTTACCGGCAGGTACAAGAGCGGACTCTGACTGAAGCTGTTCACCATTGCCGTTTTGTTCATTGCGCTCCGGCTCCGCGGGTTGATCGGGCTTGCTCTGAGGGGGATCGGTAGGTTTCTTGGGCATGGAAAATCAGGGTGTTGAAGGTTGGAGTGATGATACAGATTTTTCCACGGGAAAAAAGTCCCGCCCCTCAAAGAAACCCCCGAAATCACAAAAGAAACATAACAACACAAAAACAAAAACAATACAACATACGGAAACAGAACAGGTTGGAAGGGTAGGTAGGAAACAAAAACAGCATACAAAATCTACGGAAACGCGCCGATGTGGCGGCGATAGCGGAGGGCGGTCTAGCGCAGCGCTTTCCCTGCCCTGAGCGCAGCCGAAGGGTTTCGTCCTTTCTTTGCCGCGCTTGGCAAAGAAAGGACAAGAAGGAAACTTACGGACATCGTTCAACGAGGAAACGATTCATTCATCGTCGATGAAACAAAGGCGAAATGGAGATGATATACCCAAGAAATAGATTTGAGATCTTGAACTCATAGGAAACCGGGGACGAAGCGTGCGCTCCGTCCCCAGGTTTAGATCTTCCACCGAGGGTAACGCCGAAACGTTATCCCACGAACAGACGGAAGTGGTCGCAGACGATGATATTCCCGATCGCCCATACGCAGAAGCATGACAACGGCGTCACACTAGCCACGAGTAGCGATTCCCGGAAGGTCGGGGGCGCAAGAGGTACCTGGACCTCTTCGTTGACCCAAACCATGTCCGGGACTCCGCGAATCGTGCGCAGGGTCTTCACCCCGCTAACACAAGCCGCAAAAGCAAGGAACAGAAGAATCGTCACACCCAAACCGGAGTGAACCAGTTCGGCCACACAGTCGATCGTGCTCAGGGTCATGGGGACCTCCCTATTGTTGAGCAACGAAGAAACACCTTCCACACGGCCGGTGATACCAGCCCACGTATGTGAAAGACCTAATGAGTATTATAAACCACTTTTGATGTTTTAACAACTATGCTACAGTCTTTTCAATCAACCATGCTCTCCATTGTTTCAACACCGATCGGCCCTTCGGCGGAGCTCAGGGCCTTTCCCCACTCTTGCTGACCTAAGTCCTATGTTATCAATTGTTTCGACCCCCATCGGAAATCTGGGAGACATCACGCTCCGCGCCTTGGAAACCCTCAAAAAGTGTGAGGCGATCGTCTGCGAGGATACGCGCGTGACGGGCCAGCTCTTAAAGCTCCTCAATTTGGAAAAGAAGGAGCTGATCAGCTTCCACGGACACTCCACGCCCGAGAAAGTGGAAGCGATCATCCGCAGACTGAATGATGGCCAACACTTCGCCTTGGTCTCGGATGCGGGAACTCCGGGTATCAGTGATCCGGGCTACGCAGTTGTCTCGCAGGCGCGTGCTGCGGGAATTCCCATTGAAGTGATCCCGGGTCCGGCGGCGTTCCTTGCGGCCCTCAGCGCTTCGGGCCTTCCCATCAACCGCTTTGTGTACTTGGGATTCCTGCCGATGAAAAAAGGGAGACAGACGCTGCTGCGCTCATTCAGGGATGAAGAGCGAACGATCGTCTTCTACGAGTCCGTGCATCGAATTGAGAAGACATTGCACGAGCTTGCGGACGCGCTGAAGGATCAGCCCGAACGTCCGATCGTCATCGCACGGGAACTCACCAAGATGCATGAGGAAATCATAGCAACGACAGTCGCTCAGCTGCCTATAGTTGCGCAGTCGATCACGCAAAAAGGAGAATTCGTCATTCTGATTGGACCTGCCTGATGCCTCCGTTCGATCCCGATGCACGGCATCATCGCCGATCCGTTCGCCTGCGGAACCAAACCTACACATCCGGATCCTTCTTCATCACGATTTGCACCGAGCAACGGGAATGTCTGTTCGGGGAAATTCGGAAAGGGAAAATGGAATTGAATGAATACGGGGAAATCGTCGCTGAATGTTGGAACGGCATCCCACGGCATTTTCCTAATGCATTGATCGATACATTCGTTGTAATGCCGAACCACATCCATGGAATTCTGCGCCTGCACAAAAACACGGCGGATGACGGCATATCACGATATTCATGTTGCATGCCACATGTAGGGTCACGGCATGCCGTGACCCTACAACCGGATACGCCGATTGTATTGGCGCGCAGGTTCGGGATGCCCCAAGCAGGCACCATTCCCACCATCATTCGTTCATTCAAATCCGCCGTCACCCGCCGGATCAATGTGTCCCGAGGGAACCCCGGCGCCGTCGTTTGGCAGCGCAATTACCACGAACGCGTCATTCGCGGCGAGGAATTGGAACACACACGCTCATACATTCTGTGTAATCCCCAACAATGGGAACGGGACAGAAATTTCAGGGCAATGCTCCCTGCGGATCGATATTCGTTCCATCTTTGATGACTTCAAAGTGCAGGTGCGGCCCCGTGGTGGTGGGCCCCGAGCCGTGCGCGCCCACCGCTCCCCCACTCAAGCCCACCGCATCACCCTGTCGCAGATCCTGGCCCGTGGTGACTGTGATCTTGGAAAGATGACCGTAGAGCGTTGCATAGCCGCCGCGATGTCCGACCAACACGTACGAGAAACCTGTCGCGCCGCCGTCACGCGCCAGAAATACAATGCCGTCCGCCGCACTGAACACCGGCGAACCCTGGCCGATGACGATATCCAACCCCAGGTGCGGAATACCGAAGTATTGCCGATAATCTGGATCCATAAACCGTGCCGAGAACGGACCATACGCCGGTCGGGCGAACTGCGGAGCAACGAGAATGGCCGAGCGATCGATCGTCCCGGGGGTCAGGAGACCTTTCTCCAGGAGTTCGCGTTCGATGCGTGCGCGAATCTTGGCATCGATCCGCGCCAACGCCCCCTGCATGGCCAGCACCTGCTCATGTACTTCTTGCGTGGTCTGCTGAATGCGCTCCAACTGAACTTCAGTTGCAGCAAGACCACGCGTGGCTTGCTCCAAGCTCTTGATGGATGTCAAAGTTTCGCTGGCCAAAACACGATGGCGCGCTTCCATCGAAGTCAGCTCGGAACGCCTCTGTTCCACCTGAGCCATGGCAATGAGGATGCCACGGAGCATCCCGCCACGCAGATCTTCTTCCAGAACTTCACCCAGTGAAGCTACAACAACGCGCCGAAAGAACGGCGCTCCCGTAGAAGCACCTCCGAGCACGGGCTCCGTACGTTCAACGTACCGGAACGCCGCAGGAATGCTGCCGCTCTCCGTGAACCATGCCGGAGTAGCGTCCTGAGCAGACAAGTTATACCGATGTTCGATCTCCGTAAGTGAGGCATGCAGGGCGGCAAGCTGCAAACGCAGGGAACGCTTTGCGCGCATCAACGGAGGAATACGAACGGATTCCGCTCGGATCTGCGCATCATAGCGGCGCTTGAGAGCAGGCAAACTGCGCGTGCGCTGGTACTCTGCCGTCGCCTGATCGAGTGCGGTACGAAAGGCGCGTTCTGCATCCATGCGCTCCGCGGTGAACATGAGCGCAAAAGAAGCGATCGGAGCCAGGCCGGCCAGCAGCAAAGCTGCGGTAACGGCACGATTGGTGAATTGCATTTTCGCTCTTATTATAGCGCAAAAACACTCATAAAGAAATTAACTTTCTCGCTCACAGATCACTGCTTTCTTCTGCAGACACTGCACCTTCTTCTCCCGAAACACTCAATTCCTGAGCCACGGCAATGGCATCCCGGAAATCCGTGAGCCCCTCCTGCTCCGCCATCTTTCTCAATTTTTCCACCGCCCTCTGCTCCAGCTGCCGCACCCGTTCCTTGCTGATGCCAAGCCGATTGGCAAGCGATTGAAGTGTCCGCACATTCCTGTGCGCACCCAGCGCAAAGCGGGAGCGGATAATAAACTGCTCGCGACGATCCAGACGACCGAGTAAACCTTTCATGTGAAGACGCAGGAGTTTCCACCTGTCCTCGCTCATCCATCCCACTCCGTGTTCATCCGGAGTAAGGAACAGGACATCATCAAGGCCCGAAACGAACCGGGCATTCTCACGATTGCACTCAAAGACGACGTGATAGATATTCCGCGCAATGGCACGGTAGGCGTAGGTGGAAAAGCGGAACCCGCGATCCCAATCGAACTTATCCACCGCATGCATGAGCCCCATCGCTCCTTCGCTGAGCAAATCATCAAACGAATGCTGCGGACCGACGAATTTCTTCACAATCGAGATCACCAACCTCATGTTGGCCTTGATGATGCGGTCTCGAATGGTTGCTGCTTCCTGCAGCAATTCTTCAATCAGAAGGATGCCTCCCTGGTTGGGAGAAGCGCGATTCACGGATTGCTGAAGCGTATGCGCACGAAACTTCAGGTAGTTGAGCCGACGGAAAAGAAGACATTCCGTTTCTGCACTAAGGAGAGGTTCTGCGCAAAGCCGCGCCAGATGAGGCGGAAGCCCCTCGTACAGTTTCCCATTACCGCCCTGCGAAGGCTCGGGTCGGTCACTCTCCGAAATCATGAACTGCGCATCAGATGCGGCGTGATACGCTCTGTTCGGAACGAACTCGATTTCCCTCGACCACGTTTCCTCCGGTTTTTGCACAGAACCGTTTCCAGAAGGTTTCGGTGCATGATCAGAGGCGCTTGCACCCGTCGCTGCGCTGACCATTTCCAAATCGGCAGAACGCACCTGCTCACAGATACGGGCACGGAGTTGGTCCACTCCCTTCAGCGACCGCAAAGACCGCGGAACATTCCCATTTCCCTTTTCAGGAGAAGCAAGTGGCCGATGATTTCCTTCTGGGTTTTCCATAGAAATGGGAAACATGGAACATCACAGAAGCCTCCATGGCAAGCAAATACCCCGATGAGATACTCACTGATACGGGGAGATTTTCCTCTTCCGATTTTCTGCTACACTTGCCTCCCATGTTCGCTCATCTCCGTGGAATCATCACGCGGCATGCCCCGGGAACCGTCACGGTAGATGTGGGGGGTATCGGCTACCGTGTGCTGGTCCCACTGGATGTCTGGGAACGGATCGAGGATGGCGCGACTACCAAGCTTTGGATCACGTCCTACATCCGCGAAGATCGCTTTGATCTCTTTGGATTCCTCTCCGTGCAGAGCCGCATCCTTTTTGAAGAGCTCCTGAACATTGCAGGGATCGGCCCACGCACGGCACTGGAACTCTGCAGCGTTCCGCGGGGACTTTTGGCCATGGCCATTCGACAGGAGGATGCCGCCACGCTCACTTCGATCAAAGGCATCGGCCGTAAGACGGCGGAAAAACTATTGCTGGAGCTCAAATCAGTGGGTGAGAAGCACCCCGATCTCTTCTCGGGTACGGAGGCAGGCAGCATCTCTTCCATCGATCCGGATGCGGCAGCCGCACTGGAGGCACTGGGGTACGATGCTCCCACCATCACTCGCGCCCTTAAAGCTCTTCCCGCCGATCTGGCAACGACGGAGGAGCGCGTGACCGCTGCATTGCGCTCGCTCTGAAGTCGCAACCCTAACCCTAACCCCTCGCAATGCTCTCCCTTGATGTCTCTCAGGCCCTGGCAAAAGCCATCACGCCATCGCACGGTATCCCCGATCAAGAGCTGGGCGCCCTGCGCACAGGACTGCGCCGCTACGTGCAGGAATGGCTCAAGGAACGCGAGCGCGGGGACCACCGATGGTCCATGGCCCCCTATGATAAAGAAACCTTAGAAGCCGTAATGGAAGTGGCGCAGTGGGCAAAGGCGGAGCATGTCCGCACAGTGGTGTGGGTGGGAATCGGAGGGTCGGGTCTGGGGCCCAAAGTCATCCAAGAAGCGTTCGAGACACCCGAAACTCTGGAGTTTATTGTGCTCGATTCCATTGATCCTCACTTTGTGCAGACGGTGATGAGCATCGTGGATTGGAAACACACGCTTCTTGTGATTGCCAGCAAATCGGGGGGAACGCTGGAGCCCGCAAGTCTGTTCTTTGCTTGTTATGAAAAGATGCGCGCCGCGCGCGGAGAAAAAGCCGCTCGCTACACTGTGGCCATCACCGATCCCTTTGGGGGACCACTTCGGAGCTTCTGCCTGGAAGAAGATATCCGTATGTTGCCCATCCCCTCTGAAGTCGGCGGCCGCTTCTCCATTTTCACACCTGTGGGTCTGCTGCCGTTGGCCCTATTGGATGCGAGCGTCACAAACTTTATACGCGGAGCCAAAGAGATGGATACCCTCTGTCAGAACACCTCTTTGGATGAGAACCCCGCCGCCCTGCTGGCCGCGGTACAGTATCTGCTGGATATGAAGCGCGGTTACCCCGTACGAGTGATCATGCCCTACAGTCAACGCCTCACATCTATTGCCCGCTGGGATCAGCAACTGATCGCCGAAAGTCTGGGCAAGACAGAGACGCAGAACCCCATTCCGACAGCTGCCATCGGCACGCAGGATCAGCACTCACTTCTTCAACAATGGATAGCAGGACCCCGTTTGCAGTGGCACCTCTTCATCCGTGAAGAAGAGAAACCACGCATTTCCCTGCCGGAAAAATTGCCCGCCCCTTTTGAGTATCTTGCAGGCAAATCCTTCGGTCAGCTGATGGATGCGTGTTATGCCGGCACATCATTCGCTCTCTCATCGGTCAAGCGCCCATCGGCTACCATCACGCTCCCGCGCCTCGACGAGCGACACTTGGGCCAATTATTCTTCTTCCTCATGACCGAAGTGGTGCTCTTGGGCAAGCTCTATCGCATCGATCCCTATGGCCAGCCTGCCGTGGAAACAGCAAAAAAGTTCACCAAAGATATGCTCACACGAGGCCGGGAAGTAAACTAATGATGAAGATGACAGCATGCAACGAAAGTGCTAGCATGCGCCTACTCCATTTTCTCCCCCTTCGTTATGGCTCATGCGATCACCGATGCAACATTTCAGTCCGAAGTCCTAGATTCCGCCATCCCTGTGCTTGTGGACTTTTGGGCTCCGTGGTGCGGACCGTGCAAGATGATGGGGCCGATCGTAGACGAGCTGGCTACGGAATATGAAGGCAAGGTGAAGATTGTAAAAGTAAACGTAGATGAGAACCCGGAAACCCCAGGTCAGTTCAACGTGATGAGCATTCCCACGTTCATTATCTTCAAAGGTGGCAAACCCGTTGGACAATTCATCGGTGCTAAGCCCAAAGAGAGCGTACAACAAGAAATTAATCGCGCCATCGCTTAAGAACACATGACGACCCTCCTTGGTTTCGCCGGCATCATATGCTCCATCGTGATGATCATCTATCGCGAGCGCGTGGCCGATATGATCGGTGAGGGGGATTGGATGGGTTATGTGGGAGGTGTCTACAATTTCGTCGTGCTCTTGGCTGTACTGCTTTTCTTCTTCTCGGTTGCCTCTCTCACCGGATCTCTCGATCTCTTTTTGGCACCCATCCGTTGGCTGCTCCCCAGTCCGGAGACGACAACACTGGACATGCCGTGAGAGAAGATTCCATTGAATTCCCCCGACGCATCCGGGAGTTTATTCGCGGATTTTTATTGAAAAGACGGACCTGGTGAAACACCAGGCCCGAGCTCGAAACCAAACGAGGAGTTTGGCTCTAACCCAGTGCGGCCCTCAATAAGTGGGCAAAACACTGGGCTGGTAAAAGATTACACCTGTTCGCTCCGGCCGATGTTTTTTTCCGAACATTTTCCCTCGTCATCTGGGCAGAGCAGTATTCATGCAGTACTATGGGAGAAGTGGGGCTGTAGCTCAGTTGGTAGAGCACCTGCTTTGCAAGCAGGGGGTCAGGAGTTCGAATCTCCTCAGCTCCACCAAGACAAACTCACGTCACAACTTTTTCCAGGGCGCTTTGAGCCACTGCTCTCTTAAGCTCCATGCCCACCCGTTCCCCCACGCTCATCGTCTCACCATAGAGGTAACGACTGTAAGGAGTAGAGAATGTCCCCGGAGAGCCCGGAATGCGCAGACTCACATCAAAGATCACAATGTCTTCTTTGCCCTCTTCCGCGACCACGGCTCCCTGCAGAGCAAATGGTCCGATGATCCCCTTGCCGGAGGGATCGAGGTTCTTAGGCAACTTCTGCGTGGCTTTGACAAATTTCTCGCCTAAGTCGAATGCTTTTTCCAGGATAGATTCCTTCACCGTGCAGGCGATGTGCCCCGTCTCGATCATCTTGAGGGGGATACCGGACTTCAGTGCCTTTTCTTGCTCGGGAGCGATCATGCGCAGAAATCCATCCAAGTTCGTCTGGCGGCGCGTATCGGTACCCAGAAGTTCAAGCTCCTTGGTGAGCGGGGACCAGAAGTAATTAAAGTTCACCGGAGCCCCCACCACGAATTCCTCGATCGTCGCCTTCCGCCAGTTCTGGCCAACTTTCCCTTCCTTCTCCAATCGCGATCCTTCGCGCTCCCACTCTGTCTTACTGCCGACGACAAAGAACGCTCGCTCATAGCCACGCGTTGCCTCGGCCGCTTTCACAAGAACAGGACGATCAATGTCTTCCGGATTCGCAAAGATTTTAGGCGTACGGATGTCCGCATCATTGAGAAGATGATACTGGTTGTATGGCTGATCGCGCTCTTCCAATTTCACGAACGTGCGCGAACCAAAGATGGGAATTTGAAAATCATTCTCAACTTTCGCATAGTCGGAGAAGTAGACCCAGAAGTAGCGATTATGTACAAATATTGTATTCAGTTTTTTCAGCTTCTCTTGCACCTCTTTCTGGAGTACGTCCTCAAACTTCTCCACCACGATTACTTCATCGATACATCCGCGCTCGCCGCGCGTCTTGTAATACTGCGCGTAGGTTTTCTCACGGCCTTTGCGTGCCACACACACCGTCTTAAAGCCATGCTTCTTGGCTCCGTGGCAGACATCCAGCGCACTGTGCCCTCCGAGCACGCCGATGGTGATGTTCTTCAGATCGTAGCCTTTGAGGAAGTCGGAAGGATTCATGTATATCAGTGTAATGGAAGTCAAACAATTTATCGAAAGGGAGAAGATTGGAAGAGTAATTCCAATACTTGACTATTTTGTTGATATTATTATAATAATATCATGGACGCAAGGGTAATTCCTGCAGAGCCAATGGCAGAGCGCCAGTCAGCAATAGACTGGGGGGCGTTCTTGCTGACATTTGATCCTAATACTGGAGAAAACCTGCCCGGACTCATGATCGTTCGTTTCATTCCGAGTTTTTCCGGAAGGTTATCTACGACAGATCCCCACTTGTATCTAGAAGCAGCTCGTATAGGAAATGTACCCGCCCTCGTTGATCTGGCAACTACAGAACAAAAGGGTAAAACTGGTTGTTTCATTTTGCATCGACACAGTGAAATATTCTATTACGATTTTCTAGGAAAGCGCATCGATCGCATCAGAAACACAGTCCCCGTCCAACAGGATCGCAGTCATGGAAGGGCAAAAAGAATCATCCCGAATCTATGACTATCGCGTAATGATCGTGTTTGAATAACACAACACTGAGGATAGCCAAAATCGAATCTTCTGCTGTCATCCAAGAACCTCATCCAGTCTGCCCTGCTCGATCGCCTGTTTGATGTCACGTGCCAGACGACGCCCCGTGCTCATGGGTTCCTTGTAACGCAACGCCGTATAGGGCGATCCTTCGATAAACGGATTGGTGCCGGCCACAATGCGCGCAGAGATCTCAAAGACGAAGATCTGGAGCTTACGTGTGACAATGCACTCCAGACAGAAGGGACCGTAGAGGCCTTTTCCCGCTTTAAGGTGACGGCTCTCCTCCGTAACACGCTCGCCCATCTCAAAGAACTGCGGCAGGAGAGATTCACGGACCACTACGGGAATATTGCCAACGATGGTGTAACTGGTGAAGATGTTTGCGGCCAACTGATCTTCTGCGCGAATGCGTCCGATGGAATCGGCATTGGATTCGTAGCGCTTATCAAAGCTCATGATCTCCAGTTCCTTGGTGATGGGCGAGTAGAAGTAATGCGCATAGAGCGGTACACCCACGATGTACTCCTGCAACGCGTAGTCATTCAGTTCCGGATACTTGCGATTCTTCACCTCCCAGAACTGCTCCGCATTCTTGGCAATGAAGTAACCAAACCCCCCCGATGCGCCGTGGAATTTTACGATGACCGGCCGGTCGATGTCTTCGGGCTTGGCGAAGAGTGTGGGCATCTGAATCCCCGCTTTGGTAAGCCACTGGCGTTCCAGCGTGCGATCACTTTCCCACTTGAGAATCTCTTTGGTGCCGTAGTACATCGCCTGCATCTTGGTCACCCGCTCAGGACCAAGGTATGAAACAAAGGAGCCATGCGGAATGACGATGGCATTACGGCGAAGCAGCTCCTCCTCCAGGGATTCATTCCACTCCGACCAGTCATCCACCAAAATCATCTCATCGGCCACGCCGTAACTCTTATACGCACGCTCCTGGCCCTTCTTGCAGATCACCAGATTGCGCATGCCTTCATCGCGAGCACCTTTCAGAATCTGTAAGGCAGAGTGACTACCCATCGTTGCGATGCAGTAGTCGCTGCTCTGGGTGGAGGCCGGAAGGATAGGTTTGGACTTGGTCATAAGTATTTCGTGCTAGGGTACCAGTCCCTGAAAAAAAATCAAGAAAGTGGGTTCCCGCTATGTATTCTTAGTCGGAATGACTATTTGACATATTTTATATTATGAGTATTATATAATTCATGACTAGCAACGCGAATATTGATGGGCAAGAAACTTTAGAAGAAGCCTCCGACGCTCAGCCGGCAAGCAACACGGCCTCTGCATCGGTCCCCACTGCGATGAGCATCAGTAAACAACTGGCGCTCCAGCGCGTGTTCGGCGTTCCCAATGGCATCGATTTCATGGCTGCACAGAGCGAGGCAGGATTCCGCATCACTTTTGGGAATTGAGGGGCAATTCTCTGTGAGAGGGAAAAACGCCATGACTCATTTCATCTGAGCGAAAGAACACCGTATACTCCCGCTCGATGAATAGACGTCTCTTCCTTTTCTTTGTCGGCGGATTTCTGCCGATTATCGCCCTGGCGCTCATCTTCCCTGAGCGGGCATTGAAGGAGCCTGCTCCGAGTTCGCCCGTGGTCGCCACGCAGACAGGTGCCGATATCGTGGCCTTTATAAGCGATAATTGTCCGCACTGCGCCGCATTCAAGGCCTATGCCAAGGAACAAGGTTGGCCGCTGGAACTGCACGAAATCCGCGATGTGCGGAGCCAGGAACTCTTCGCGCAACTCCAAAAACGCGCGCCCACGCTGCAGCAGGGTGTTCCGACTATCGTGCTCAATGGCCATGTGATCCAGGGATACAAGGATGATACGACGACCGGTGTGAAGATCGGCAAGATGCTCCAGGAGTACCGATCAAACAAGGCGGCAGGAATGACGTTCTCCACCTTCCTTGAGAGCGAACGCTCTGTGCGCGTAGAGACTACGGAGGGAACCTGCACAAAAAACTGCACTGTGGATATCGATCAGTATCTCTTCGATCTCCCCTTCTTTGGAGAGGTGGATCTGATGGGGCTCTCGCTGCCGGCGCTCTCGGTTCTGCTGGGATTCCTGGATGGTTTCAATCCGTGTGCCATGTGGGTGCTCATCACCCTCTTAACGCTCCTCGTCGCCACACGCGATCCCAAAAAAGTCTGGGCGATCGGAGGCACATTCCTGCTCGTGAGCGGCGTGATGTACTACTTCTTCATCGCTGCATGGCTTAATGCCTTCCTGATCATCGGCTTTAATGCGTGGGTGCAGAAGATCATCGGACTTGTGGCTATAGGAGGCGGTGCCTTCTACTTCTACGAAGCTTTCGGCAAGGACCCCAATGCCTGCGCCGTGACGGACTTTAAACAGAAGAAGCGCATCATCGACCGCATGCGCGGCATCCTGGAGAAATCCGCATGGCCCGCGATGCTGCTGGGCGTCGCCATCTTGGCCGTCTCCGTGAATGCCATCGAGCTTGTGTGCACGGCAGGACTCCCCGCGGTCTTCACGCAGATCCTGGCCTTCAATGAAGTGAGCACGCTGGCACGCTACGGCTACATCGGGCTCTTCATCCTGCTCTACATGATCGATGACGTGGTCATCTTCGCCATCGCGGTTTCCACGCTTCACGCAACCGGGCTCACCAAGAAGTATGCGCGCTTCACGCTCATCTTCGGGGGATTTTTGATGTACGCGCTGGGGGCGTTGCTGCTGTTTGCGCCGGAGGTGCTGACGTTTGCGTAATCATGGGATGGCCCCCCAGGCCACCCCGTAATTCCTCACCCTGCTCGGAATGACGGGGAACCCCGGCGGTGTCCCTCCCATGGACCCACGCTTCGCCGCAATTCATTATCTTTTCTGGCATGAAAATCATGTTTTTCTCATCGAGAAAAATTCCATCACAGATGTACGGACACTTGTATTCTGGTACTCTGGCTCCCATCTGGTACCGTAGTTTCACTGCTGTCACTCACACTCGTTCTTTCCTCCTCTCACGGTCTATCCTCGGTGATGAAAAAGTATAGGTAACAATTATTCCGTTGGTGCCGTAGCCAAGTAGTAAGGCAGGGGTCTGCAAAACCCCCATACGCGAGTGCAATTCTCGCCGGCACCTCCATTCGACTCGTCCACCAAGGCGGACTCTCTCATGGTCTGCGGCACTTTTGTGCCTTCGGCCACTCTATTTCTTGATAAGAGCAGAATGCCCTGAGCGAGTGAAGCGAGAAGCGATTTTGCTTGTCCTGAACGAACGCACGGAGTGAGTGGTCGAAGGGCATTCCGGCTTCGTTTGCAAACTATGCTGCAATGGATCTTGGGGCAGGTTTCTGATCAACGGGCTTGGGCTGGTTCCTGCAGAGCAGCAACAGCGCTTCATCCGCCGGTTGATCGTCCTGCGTGGTCGTGGCAACCAGGTACCCTGAAGTAATGACGGCACTGCCGGAGATGGGGAACGGTGCAAGGTCGATCTTCTGCTTCCTGTGGGTCCGCGTGATGTGTTCTGAAATTTCCGGGCGATTGGAAAGGGCAAGATATCTCCCCGCTTGTTCGGACAAGATGAGCCCGCCGAGATTATTGGCCTGCGCAAACTGTGTGCCAATGGCGATGACTGCCTCACAGAATGACGCCGCGTCCACATTCTTGAGCAGATTGGTGCTGGGATTGATGCCACGTAGCAGCAGGAACGGCTTGCCCTCATGTTCCATGATGTACGCCTGCACGTTGCCCACGCAGACCTGCCGCTCCTCATCCACGATATTGATGTGGAAGTGATCTTCCCGGTGGAACAGTTCCACGTTTTTATCCGTGCAGATGCCGGCGCTTGCCTTGCCAAAGAACGATGGCACGTTCTTGCTGATCACCACGCGCAGGCGTGGCAGATGCGCGGCAGATGACTGGCCCTCCTCCGCGACGAACTTAGTGAGGTCATCTGCAATCGCTCTGCGCATCTGCTGAAGCGGCTTGAACTTGCGGAGAAGCGCCAAAGCGATCACCCGCGCCGCAAGCGCCGTATCTCCGAGCTCAGGATCAATCTCCACCTGACACTGCTGTTCGATGGCGGCCCGGATCTTGGGCTTGCGCACGCTGCCGACAAAGCTTGCAAGAATTTTGCTGATGTGTTCGCCGTGTTCTTCAAAGAACCTTTGAATAATGTGTTCGATATTGTCTTCCGCATACACGCCGAATGCCTCCTGCAGATTAACCAAAGCGTTGAATGCACCATCCCCGCACATGGCGGAAGTCGAGGCGTGGAAACAGCGATCCATGAAATCGTCCTGTCGTAAGAGAAGGGCAAGATCGCAAAGTCCAATGCTCTCAATATTTTTCAACCTGCCGATGTTGCAGAGCGCCTTTGTGACATCTTGCAAATGACGCGGTTCCACGTGAGGAAGGCGCAAATCACTGACGGCTTCCAGTGCCGGAAGCGCCGCCGATGCATCGCGCAGTTTCATGGTCTTCTTGCCGCGCAAATCCAGTGCATACCCCTCTTTGGGGTACGTAAATCGGTCCAGATGATGCGAGCAATCCTGCACTTGTCGGCACATAAGTTCGACCGTGCGCAGATCCATATTGGGCGGCATATACGCCGCATAGATCATCTCTGCCTGCAGCTTGGGTGCCAGATCGGTCTGCAGGGGCGCACTGGAGAACATCTGCTTACGCAACGCGCGAGTCCTCTCTCCAATAGAATGCAACGCCTTAAGTTCAAAGTTTTTTGAGCGCGCTTCCGCGTAGATCCCCGGAGTGAATACACCCAGGTGGCGCAGCGTCACCAGGACGCCGTCCCAATCGCTCGGCTGGAATGCGGCAACCTCCAGAGGCGAAGGGATCTCTCCCCGTAAGAACGCCAACATCTGACTCTGTGGAGAGCGCTGCTGTTCCAACGTGTCCATCACGGTATTGAATTCACCAGGGAATTCCGCGATCAACCTGCGTAGATAGGGCATATGTTCATCGACGATGAACTGCGCCGTGAACTCATGGAGAATTTTTTTGGCCACAAGTTTGCGGAAGAAGTGCTTGGCTATGGGGAGGGGCGTATCCCTTCTGTTGATTTCCGAATAGGAGAGCACGCCGGGAATATTGTGCTCGATGAGTGCATCAATGATGCGCCAACGAATGGACTGCGTGGTGCCATCCGCCCTGTATACGGCAGTGAGCACATCTTTTTTTTGATGAGGCGTGCGCAAACTTCCTTGAGCCATCAGACGTGTCCAGGCACGCACCGCGGAGGAACTCATGCATAATGCCTGAAGCTGCAGTTCCGCCTGCTGCGCCGTTTCCTCCTGTCCCTGCGCATGAAATTTTTCGGATTCCGTATTCCAATAGGCGACCTGTGTCGTGACGTGATCCGCGGTCAGCGGGGACATTCCCCGGAGGGATGCCGCCACACCCTGCGCGGCAGGATTTTGCGGTTGTACCGCCCGAACCAAGTGCGACAGACACACCTGATGGGTGCGCGCTTGCACGCTTTGCTCGCCGCGCCACGCTCCATTGCCCAGGGAACTGATGCGCTGGTAGGCAGTCCACGCGGCATCGATGTCTCCTGACCGTACCAACTCTTCCACGAATGTCGTGACGAAATCCGGCTCAATGGGCTTGAGCCCGTTGTGGGTGCGCCTGCTCTGTCGCAACCCATTCAGCAGCGCCATCCAATCATCTTCCGTCAGCGCCCCCACACGGTGCGCCACAGCATAGAAGCATGCCATACCTTTCCAGTCCGCGTCGTGGGACGAATAGTTGCTTTCCTTGAAGTACTGTTCCGTAAGCTTGGGTTGCATGACTGCAAACTTGGTCGGATCGGCCTCCAGAATGCAGACGGCTTTCTGCCAATCCGCTTCACGCGCGTAGTAGTGAACGCAGGAGATCAAATCCTGCACGACCTCGTCAATCCTCCCCTCTTGGATACTCTTATTCGTCATTTCCACCACCCACTGCACTGCCTGCGCATTCCCCTGTTGATCGCTATATCGATCCGCTGCGCATGCGCGCACCTTCTGTTCGTGACGCTGCGCCCACGCCGCCTGGCGATCAGCCGGATCCTTGATGGGAGCGTTCCATCCGTTGGCCTCCGGTAATGTTTCAAAAAATCCAGCGTGGAGAAAGAGGCCCTTCAACTCGCGCTTGTAACGCCGTCTTCTCATGCGTAAGCGCTTGAAGTGGTGGGCCGGACACTCCGCTTTTCCCGGAACACCAATGGCATCCGCTACATCGATCATCTGCGCGATATACGTGTGAGCCGTAGCCGCTTCTCCGCACTTAAGCTCAAATAATGCTTGTTCCGCATGAATTCTTGCTTCTTCTTCACGTAAATCACTGCGATAAATCCAGGCAATGCTCTTTTCCAGGGTATTGGTTTCCTTTTCCAGATCGGCGCGTAGTTTTGCACACTTTCTTTCTTTGGCTTCAACGAATGCAATCAGGCCCTCCAGATATTGTTCAGAATCGCCCGTGGTTTTTGCATGATGCAACTGCGCTTCTGCAATGCGTTCACTGACGTAGTCGGCGTCTCCCGTGGCTGCGTTGAAGGCTGTTGCACCTTGAAAGTCGCCACTCTCCAGCAGAGCGGTGAGTATCTTGCCATCTGTCTCATAGCCACAATTGTAAGATGAGCGAAGAAGATGGGAGCGAACATGTTTCTCTTGCGCTTCTCTTGCACAGCGCACCAGCGCAAGATCGGAGCAGATCGTATCCAACGCACGCACAAAACCGCCGACGAAAGAAGTGGCATCATCGCGCGCCTCGTACAAGGCATGTCGATCCTCAGGATCCACTGCAATGTCAACGCAGACCGCGTCGATCGCTTCAGTGACTTGCGCATTGGCGAGTGACTGGCCCTGTGCTGCAGCATGCCATGCACGGAGGAGAGGCCGCTGTGACTGCGGAACATAGAGATCGATGATGCGTGCGGCAAGGGCATGTCTTCCCGCTTGCCACAATTGCTCAACAAGTTGTCTGATCCGTCCGACTTCCTCGCTCTGCGCAAAGTATTGCGCACACTCCTCAACAACATCATCCGGAGCCTGCAGCCGGATGAGATGTTCGATGAGAGCCCCGAATTGGAAGGCGGACTCGTGCTCATCGTGACTCCTGAGGATCGCGATCACCGTACGAAAATCCCCCTGATGCAGGTACCCGTACAGAACATTAGCGAAGGCATGCGCATCCTCTTTTCTCCGCAGAATAATGTCGACAAGACTCGTATGGTGCGTTTCGATCAGCGCGTGCGGAAGGTTATCTGCATCATGAGCATTCGATTGATTGTGATCGAAAACATCTTGCTCCCAGAGTTGCTCTTGGCCGCAGCCCTCCAGCACCCTGTACAGGACACGCGGATACAGATCCGGATGTTGCCGGGAACCTTCCGTGGGAGAGCTGGAAGCAAGAGACATAAGCCTGTTAATATATTCAATATTTAGTATTTGTCCATGCGTATCACCCTGAATAAATTAGCCGACAATTGCTCTAGATAAAGCCATTTGTCGCTATGCTCTCCTGCCATGGAAACTCCCCACTCCGCCGAGCAGATCGCCGCACGACTCACGGATGCTTTCGAGCAGGCGGAGCAGAGGCCGACCCCGCAAGAGATCGAACAAGTGCTGCGACCATTCGCTCCCGTGTCGTACGAGGTGGAAGAGCAGGTGAAGTCGCTCCTGTACCGGAAAAAACAAAGCTCATTAGCGACGTGGGTGGGCTCCTGGTTTGAGGCAAATGATGTTGTTTTGGGAGAAGGCGATCACGTGGAACGGAGAATCAAATTCCTCCTCAGAGACACCTGCACCTGCGTCCTCGATCACCTGCCCGCAGCCATAGGACATGCCAAGCGCTCCGTGGATCCCAGAATCCTGGCGCTGCTGAATCATCCGTACCTTCAAAAAAAATAGCAGGCAGAGAGAGAACGCTATCGATCTCCCATCCCTCACTTTGTCGGCATCGGCGCCTGGAACGTCACACTTCCGATGATCGTGAGGATTTCCGTCTCCAACGCAGCCTTTACCGTGAGCGGGGTTAAAGCCGTAATGGTATAACCGTCCTTGTTGACGACAGTGCTCACCTGCATGAACCGACGCTGCGGCTCTCCGCTGATGGGCTGTGCAAAGAAGATGTGAACCGGAAGAGAAACGGAGTCGATGGAGATTTTCTTTTTATCAATGAGCTTATAGCCGGGCAACACCGCCACCGAGCGAATCGTTGCCTCGCTGTAATCGGAAGCACCAACCACCGTACTCAGAGGCTCGCGCGTGATGCTGACGGTCGGATACTGCCCGGAAACCGACTCCGCATTCTGAAAGGCGATGATCACGTCCTCAGGCACGCCACGTTGATCAAGCTCCGTGCGGTCCAGGAGCTTCCAACTATCCGGAAGACATGCTCCTACGATCTCAAACCAATAAGTCTGGCACCCCGCAGTGCCATCGGAACTGGAACTGCTCCCGCACGCAGAAAGAAGTAGAGGGAAGAGAAGCAGAGCGGGAATAAATCGTCGCACGGTCGATATGATACTCCGATATTTCCCAGCAAGACAAAGGAAGCGATCGAATGAGATCTACTGGCACACACAGAAACAGATTAAGAAGGTGGGTGGGAAACAAAAACAACATACAAAAAATCTATGGAAACGCGCCGATGTGGCGGCGATAGAGAGAAGGGGTCATCGGCGCAGCGCTTTCCCTGCCCTGAGCGAAGCCAAAGGGTTTCGTCCTTTCTTTGTCGCACATGACAAAGAAAGAACAAGAAGGGAACCAAAGGACATCACTCAGCTGGAAAACTGCTCCATCATTCGCCGCATAGAGAAGATCAAAGAAAGAATAGCTACTACAAGCCATGGATGCCGCGCCTTGATTGCGATCAACGAAGTCTGGACATACTTATAATTCTATTTTCCGATATCACTCTCAGCATTGAGCGACCCCACAAAACCTGCTACAATGATCAGATTTATGAAGAAATTCACCACCATCACTCTCTGCGCGATGATCCTCTCGGTCATCCCTTTCAACGCCATCAGCGCCGGAATTTGCTCCGTCGATGATACGGTCGCAGGAATAGGAGCACAGATGGAATGCACGGGATTCTCTTCACAAGAGTCTCTCTCGGTCCGTGTCCTGCCTCCTTTGGGCGCAGCTCTGACGCTCCATGGCACAACCGACAGCCAAGGAAAAGCGCTCCTCTCTGTGCCGGCCGAAGAAACGCAAGTAGCGGGACCCTATGGAGCGGAAGTGGAAGGGGCAGGAGTGAGAATTGATTTCACCGTTCTGCCCGAAAGCTTGGATCCGCGTGAAAGCAGCATCGAAGTGGACCGCACTGCTCTCACGCCCGATGGCGTAGATGAAATACGCGTCACGGTGATTCTTCGCGACCGTTACGGAAATCCCCTCAACGCTCGCCCGGTTCAGCTTCTGTCCAGCCGTACGGAAGATCGCATCCGCGCCCTGACCACCCAAACAGATACAGAAGGCCAGCAAATGTTCGCGTTCACAACAAACCAAGCAGGCAAGGCAAGCCTGCGCACAATCGATCTGCTCTCCGGCAAACCCTTGGATGCGCAGGTGACCATCACTGCCGGAGATGTGATCAGCGCCTACGGTGGCAACGCCGATGAAGGTTGGTATGCGCCTTCATCGACGAGTATGGAAGAAGATCCATGGAACCGACAGGGTGCAGAACCCGTAGGAGAATTTCAGGGACGCATCCTCTACGGCCAACTCAACAATAGCTTTGATGTGGTCGATCACTTCCTGGTGGAAATCGAGAGTAAGACGAAGGATATTCCCATCCGCCAAGACACTACGTTCCGCATAACAGCCAAGGACCGTAACGAAAAGACGGTAGAGGACTACACGGGCTCCGTGCGCTTCTCTTCAACCGACCCCAAGGCTATTTTGCCTTTCGGCACCCGTCAGTTCGCCGCCAAAGATCTGGGGGTGAAGAATTTCACCCTGGGACTGCGGTTTGTCACAGGCGGGGAACAGACACTCGCCGTGGAAGATACATCCGGTAATGTCCGCGGAAGCGTGACGGTCCAGGTCACCGGAGGATCGGTCATCCCCGATTCTTCCAAGATCCTGATTGCTGAACCGACAGAAGGATCCATGGTTAACTCGGCGAATGTGATTGTGAAAGGGACGGCTCAGCCTCTGATCAACCTGCTCATTACCGGCGGAACGGAGATCGCCCGCGGAGACACGAATACGGAAGGTGCCTTCCAAATTCCCGTAACACTGAATACCCAACAGACAGGCGCAACTCTGCAAGTGGAAGAGGCCACCGGAAAGTTCAAGTCCAGTCCCATCCATTTGCGCATCGATCTTTCCGGTCCGCGCATCAGCGCCGTGGAATTTTCTCCCCGTGAGCCCAGCGAGGATCAGATAACCCAGATTACGGTCAAGACGGAGGCAGGCAGTGCGCCCGTGACGATGCTCTTAAAAGACAAGTCCTCACCGCTTCAAGAAAATCCCCTGGAGCCTGGAACCTTCCTGGGGAACTTTACGGCGCCCTCTCCGTCAGGTGATTACCAGATTATGGTGACGGCCTTAGACAAGATCGGCAACAAGAGCGAACTGCTCGCCAGCCTCTCTGTGAAACAAAAAACGCCCGGCATAGTACAAAACCTCACCGCCGAAGCCAAGGTGAATGCCGTAGCACTCCAATGGGAACCCGTGGAGAAGGATACGGCGGACACGTACCGCGTGTACGTGGGGGACCGAGAAGATAATTTTGCCTACTCGCTGGATACGGATGCTTCCGTCTCTGCCGCCACTGTTGCCGGACTTAAACAAGCCACTACATACTACTTTGCCGTGACGGCTCTCAAAGACACTATCGAGAGTCCGGAGAAGAGCAAAGTTGCCAGCGCGACGGTTCTGGGCTTGCGACTGTCCGTGATTCCGGGAGATACGAACCTGCTTATGCAGTGGAACTCCATCAAGCGCACGACTCCTCTGTCTGCCTATCTTCTTGAATATGGCGTAGAGCCCGATCAACTGACCGAGAAGCGCATGATTAATGGTGATGCTGATACCTACTCGCTCAGAGATCTGCTCAATGGCGTGACGTATTTCCTTCAACTCACTCCTATATCTGTCACAGGAGAGCTACTCAAGGATCTGACCACACAAGCAGAGGGCACTCCCAATGGAGCGGGATTCCACGCCGTTGCCGGTTCGGGAACCCAGTTTGCATTCGACGACCTTCCGTTACCGCCCCCTCCGCCAACCTCAGTAGTGGAGCCCGGTATGCCTCCTGCTACTTGGATGATGCTCATGGCGGCTGCAGCCTTGCTGGTCTTCATGCTCCTCCACTGGCAAAGACGCCGCTCTCTCCGTATGACCGCTGCCTTTCTGCAGGGCATGCAACATCAATACAATATTCGTTGATGTCTTCCGATACTTCTCTCACACACAAGGAGAGTCCCACCTGTTGCACCGCAAACACTGAGCTGAGTCGAGGGAACGAAGGGACATGCGTATAATCACTCTTATGACTGCTCCTGCCATCCCTCCGCGGCCACGTACCATGTCCATCGGAGGAGCGACCTACGATCTTTTTGTGCGCGTGAAGGCAGATACTCTGTGCAAAGAAGAAAAGCAGCGTGCTTTCGCGCTGCCCTTGGGAGAGAAAGTGCACATTGATCGCCTCATTGAGACATGCGGAGGGGGCGCTTCCAATACCGCCGTCGGACTGGCGCGCCTTGGCTGCGAAGCGCTCTTTGAGGGCGTGATCGGCTCGGACCAATGGGGAGAAAAACTCCTGAAGAACCTGCAACGTGAAGGCGTGGATCCGCAGTATGCATCCATAGTGGAAGGCGAAGTCAGCAGCTTCTCTCTCATCCTGAGCAGTGAAGAAGGTGAGCGAGTGATTCTGTATGCACCGGGGGCCAATACGCATTTGCATCGGTCCAATTTTGATTTGGGAATAGCCGGAAAAATGGACTGGGTCTACCTCAATCATATCCAGGAATCAGCTCACGACATTCAAGAGGATATCTTGCCCATCTTAACTCATGAAAAACCGGGCCTCACCTGGAATCCAGGAGGGCGCCAGATTGCCGCAGGGATTGACTCTGATCTCAACCGACGTCTGCTGCCATGCACGGACATTCTGCTCCTCAACGCCAACGAAGCCCTGAGCTTCACGGGTTCCAAAACTATCGAACAGGCCCAGGAACGATTGCTAGAATGCAGAGTCAAATACATTTGCATCACGGATGGAAGAAATGGCGTCTCTGCCACGGATGGAGAGCGCCGCTATCACTGCCCGTGTGATGCAACGGCAACCGTCGTAGATACCACCGGCGCCGGAGATGCCTTTGGGACGGGTGTCACATGGGCGATTCTCCGGGGACTTCCCTTCCCAATCGGACTCAAAGCGGGTACACTGAACGCTGCAAGTGTCGTTGGTGCATTCGGGGCGCAGGAGGGACTCCTCACAGAAATATCGATGCAGAAGCGACTCGTCTCTTCCCCTCTGATCGTCACCGAGGAACCTCTCTGATCCCCACCTCTATAACTTCTCCAGCATTTACATTCCCACACATTCCCATGTCCGATGACCAACTCCTCCAGATTCAAGAACTCCTTGAGAGTGCCTCCTCTTCACTCAAGACGGCCAACGCCCTCTTGCGCAGCATGACGGGGGTTTCTGATACCGACCACGAACGTCACATGACACGTGCGAGCGGTATGTCCAGTGCCGGACCCGTAAGCGGCAAAGTGGTAGAGGGCAGTTTTGACGGACAGAACATGGTCGATGGCTCAGGAAATACCTATCCCGTACCGGCTAACTACGCCAGCAAAAGCAAATTAGTGGAGGGCGACGGCATGAAACTCACGATTACCGATGAGGGTAAGTTCATCTACAAGCAGATCGCCCCGATCAAGCGCAGAACCGTGATGGGCGTTCTTATTCAGGAAGACGGACAGTACAAAGTGCTGGCCGAAGGCAAGGCTTTCCGCGTGCTGCTGGCCTCCGTCACCTTCTACCGCGCCGAAGTGGGTGACCAAGTGACGATCCTCCTGCCGGAAGAAAGCGATGCCAAGTGGGGAACTGTGGAGGCGGTGATTCCCAAGCATCTGGCCGAAGCCGCCGCGCGCTCCGCTGTGAGTCGCGCACAGAGTGAGGACGGAGAGCTGAAGCCTTTATAGTGATGAGAATATTTGAATAATAGAATATTGGGGAACCATGTTCGTTTCCTGACCCCCAATACTCAAATATTCCAATACTCTATTACTCCCCTCACCGTCACACCTGGAAAGAAACACACCACCCCTGTATCGTCTCTCTCGCATGAAGATCCCCGTCCGCGTTCTGGTTCCCGTCCTCCTTGCGCTCCTGTGCGCCGGAGCACTGATCGGTTTTCTATGGTGGCAGCTTTCCTCATCTTCACACGCACTCCTTCGACAGGCACGTACACCGGATGCGTCCACGGAACTTGCATTCACCGGAAGCGTGATCGATACGATGATTCCTATCGATTCGCGCGATCAGGCGTTACTCAAATTGCGCGAAGGCGATCTCTTGGCCGTACGCGGCGAATGGGCGGATGCAGAAACTGCGTATGCGGAAGCAGTGAAGCTGGAAGGTGGTCTGACTGCCCTGCGTAAATTGGCATTGGCGCAGCTGCAACGTCGCAATATGGCCGGCCTTCAAGAGACCATTCGCTCGCTCAAAGCTGCCGGAGCGCGTCCGGAGGATGTGGCTCTGATTGAGAATATTGTTCTGCTGCGCACCGGAGAACTCACCACCGCACGCAGACGCCTGGAAGATGCAACGGATACGCCGCAGAAGCACTACGGCCTTGCGCTCTTGGGATTGATCGAAGGTAGCCACGACCAAGCCAAGCAGGAACTCACCCTGGTCACAGGCGGATGGGAACCGGTTTTGCGCACCAACGCCAGGACTCTTCTGGCCGCCTATGAGGAATTTGCTGTCTTTCCGGAGAGCAGCGACGTACACCTCACCACGCTCCTCTCGCGAGCACTGGCGCAAGTCCAGGAATGCGAACTGGCGCTGCCGCTTCTAGCCCAGGTCACGCGCGTAAAGGAAGACTACCGTGACGCATGGATCGTACAGGGTTATTGCGAGTTGGCCACCGAACGTCCGCAGCAGGCACTTACTTCCCTGGAGCACGCCTATAACCTGAATCCCGAAAAGCCGGAGATCCAATACTTTTTGGCTCGCGCACATGCCGCATTGAACGAGCACGACAATGCCATCACTTTCCTGGAGTACGCACTGCAAAACGGCTTTGAGCCCAAGAGCGAGGTGCGCCGCCTCATTGCGACGGAATCTCTGAAGAAAGGCGATGCCTCGGCAGCACTCGCCCAGTACAAATTACTTACTGAAGAACCCGGCGCGACGATCGAAACCTTTGAGGGCGCCGTCAGTACCGCGCTCAGTTTGGATCGCAAGGAAGAAGCCTTCACTTTGGCTTCATTGGCCACAAACCGTTTGCCGCAGAACGCACGCGCCTTTGATCTTCTTGGCCTGGCGGCAATCGAGACAGGTAAAAAGGAAGAAGCACGCAGCGCACTCACCAAGGCGCTTGAGCTCGACCCCTATCTGATGAGCGCAAAGGAGAGGTTGGAGAAATTAAAATGACCCGGAGACGCGGCCAGGAACGGCCGCTTCTGGGAAAGGTAAATATTTTGTCCTATGCCTAGCCGTACCCCTTCGCGGGTGCGGCCTCAAGGAATACCATAGCGACAATGCAAATAATCTGCGCCAATCCATGGTGTAAAACCCCCTTCGTTGTCACCGACGACGACCTTGTATTCTATGCGCAGCTGCAGGTTCCCGCGCCAACGTGGTGCCCACCGTGTCGAGAGATGCGTCGCATGGCCTGGTATACCGAGCGCTACCTCTACTCGGGCCAATGCGCACTCTGCAAGAAGAATGTCATTTCGCAGTTTGCCCCTGGGAATCCCCGTGCCAAGCATCAGTACTGTCTGAGCTGCTGGTGGAGCGAAAAGTGGGATCCGCTCTCCTACGGGCGTGACTACGATCCGAATCAATCGTTCTTTGAACAACTGCACAAGTTGGAGATGACAGTGCCATACGCCTGCACCACGAATGACACGGTGTTGGAAAACTGCGACTACACCCACCAGACGGGCCACAGCAAGAATTGCTACTTGGTCTTCCACACGTCGCTGTGCGAGGACTGCTACTACGGGTACGGCATTAAGAAGAGTAAGAATTGCATGGACGTGCACTACTGCCACGAATCGGAACTCTGCTACGAGTGCGTGGACATCGTGGGATGCTACGGACTCTCCTGGTCCCAGGATTGTCAGAACTGTTCGGAGAGCCGCTTCCTGCGCGATTGCACCGGCTGCAGTGAATGTTTCCTCTGCGTGGGGCTCAGGAGCAAGAAACACTGCATCTTGAATGAACAACTCTCACCCAAGGAATACAAGGAACGAATCGCAGAAATCGTTCCGGGCTCATGGACGATGACGCAAACGCTGCTCAAGAAATTCAAAGAACTGCAGCTCACACACCACTGGAAGTGCCTGCAGAAGGAAATGGCGGAGGATTCCACGGGCAACTACCTCTACCGCGCACGGGATGCGAACAACTGCTTCGACTGCAGCGATATCGAGCACTCCCAGCACTGCTGCCAGCTACAGCTGGGCGTGAAGTACTGCCGTGATATATTCCAGTTCGGCATTGGAATCGAACTGTGTTACGACTGCCTATCCGTCGGCTACTCAAGCTACGACCTGGCCTTCTGCTCCTGTTGCATGGAGAGCGCAACGCGGCTGCGCTACTGCATGTACTGTTTCGGCGGGACTGCGGATTGCTTCGGCTGCGTGCAATTGCAACGAGGCAAATTTTGCATCTTGAACAAGCAGTACACGGAACAGGAATATAACGCCCTGCGGAAGAAAATCATTGAAAAAATGAAGGCTGACGGCGAATACGGGGAATTCTTCCCTCTTGCGCTCTGCCCCAGCGGATACAACGAATCGACCGCGCAGTGGTGGTATCCCAAGACCAAGCAGAAAGCGATGGAACTTGATTGGCCATGGGAAGACAATCTGCCCAAGACGGAAGGTAAAGAAACGCTGGATGAAATTCCCAACAACATCGCAGACGCTCCCAATGACATCACGGAGAAGATTCTGCGCTGCGAAAAGTGCGCACGGAATTTCAAAATCATCCCACAGGAACTGAACTTCTACAGGAGCCGAACGCTCCCGCTCCCCCATCGCTGCTTCGACTGCCGTCGCATGGACCGCCTTGCACTCAGGAATCCTCGCATGCTCTGGAAGCGGGCTTGCATGAAGTGCGGGAAGGAGATGGAGACGACCTATGCTCCGGAGAGGCCGGAGATCGTCTATTGCGAAGAGTGCTATTTGAAGGAGGTGTATTGATATCCCCTCACCCCAAACCCTCTCCCATACATGGGAGAGGGAGGTGCCGCGAAGGGTAATCATGCTTGAAAGAGAGAAAAACAACGATCCCCATGAAATATTCCGTGCCGAAGGCGGGCTTTGCCCGCCTGGAGGCACACCATCCCAGGAAAGGGGTGCCCATGAGGGGAAAACCTACGGTTTTCCCCTCATGCAAAAAAGACCAGATATAGCCTCTGGTCTTTTTTGTGTTTGTTTCGCTCCCCGGGCTATCGGTCACGCCTATGGGTGACTGAGCCGAATCATGGGAAGTCGATGCGATGAGGTGCTCGCGGTTCTCTGCCTTGCTTCGGTGTCTTGTTTATTCTCGCAACCGGACGAGTTCCTCTGATCTGTCCGCGACATCCGACAGGCGGAAGGGGACAGGGAGGAGTAAAGGGGGTGTACAGCGCAGGTTCACCTCGAACTCCCGCGCTGCAACGTTGCAGAGCAGAGAGGAGGAAGATCACGTCCGAAAAATGGTTCAAGTTTCCCTCCGATCCGTGCATTGACGGATCAGTCGAGGATGAGTGGCCATCCTCCTCTCTACGGAATAAAGATGATGTGAAGGAGCGTTTGAGTGTCTGCCACTGCCCTGTACCCGAGTGAAGTCGCGTGGTGCAGGGCGGGGCAGGCGTTTGTGTGTATCTTCGTTTCTGTAAGGGACGAGGCCGCAGGCCTTGATTTGCGATCTGCAAATCGAATTATCTTATGCTGTGTTGGAATCATGTTCAAGGTTTTACTCTGGCGTGATCGATGAAATTGTTTTATGAATACAATTTTTGCTCACAAAAATGAACCTATTGCCCTTTTGGGGACTTCCCCATCACAATGCCGACACTGTGGCCCGCAAAAAAGAGCTCCCAAAGGCTCAACTCCGACCCGCACTGCTGCGCGCCACGTTCATCACGCTCCTCGCGCTCGCAGGAGGAGTGCTCCTGGTGAGCATGATCACCGTCATCGTCACCTCACTCAAAAGCTACACCGTTACTCCCTCCGATCTGCTGCCGGCGGAGCAGACGCTCGTGCTCTTCTCTCAAGCGGACGATGCCCTTCTGCGCCAGTACGAACCGTGGCTGCCGATTTTAAAGAGTCTCCCATTTGCCGATATTCCCCGCACCGTTGCGGTGATCGACCTCAAAGGTGAAGGAAAGGCAATCGCCTTCTTTGCGCGGCGGCCTCTCCCATCGGGCATCTTTCCGACAGGCCCCCTCTGGTCTGAGAAAGATCTGGGGCCACTGACCGTAGTAGCTTCCACGCCATCCCTCTTCTCACTCTTCGCCTCTCCTGCCGCTCCCCTGCGGTCGCTCAAGGCCTATCAACTCCTCTCACGCGACGGAACGGAAGGGGAACCTTGGATCTATGCCAAAAGTTCCGTTCTGCCCGTCTCCACCACCGCCGCAGATACTATCCTCGCCTCCTTGATTACGGCAGATGCCACGCACTTGAGCATCTTCCCACGGGGAGAGAGCGGAACGGTGATCCATCTTTTCCCGGGTAGCAGCGATGATGTGCTCTCCCCCCTCCCCGCACTCCCGACAAATGCGCAAGCCATCTTCTCCATCGCGCTCACCAACGCCGCAGCACACTGGAAAGCAATCCAATCGCATCTTTCGAGCACTCAGCTCCTCATATTAGAAGCCAAGATCCTTACGCTCATCACTTCCACCTTTGGAGTGGATGTGAGTGCGGAGTATGACGTGCAGCCGCTCCTCCAAAATCCTGCGCGCCTCACGCTTACGCGCACAGCCTCCGGTGCCTCGGCGTTCTTGCTCTTGGGATCGGCGGACCAAGCGACACAAAAACTCTCGCGCATTCATGATGCCTTCCGTGGAAACCTCACCTCCGCGCGCATCGTCTCGCGCATCTTTGATAAAGGACGCTACACCTTTAATAATATCCGCGACGATTCCTCCCTCCTTACTGATGAGTCCTACGCACTGGAAGGCGCACAAGTGCACGCCACCGCGCACGGAACGGAACGTGGCCTCTTCTCCGCCACGAAGGGGGAATCTTTTGCACTGAGCAGTGACCGGGCCCTCTTGGAAGAGACGGTCATTCTGGGCATAGACACGGACGATCGCGCTCTCCTGGGGGACGGCATGTTCTCGTTTCAGGATCTTCTGCCACGCTTTGGCTCGCCTCTCCCTCAACTCCTCGCCTCCCCCTCCCCGCTCCTCCCGCGTGATGGAACGTCCTTCAGGTGGTCCTTGACCAGGCAGGGTGATCTGAAGACCCTGACGATTCTCCCGGTGCGATCTTCACGTTGAAGATGTCATTTTGAGTCTATGAGCCATTTGTATGGTCCTTTGACCTTGCAAAAAAAATGAGTAGCATGGATCCCTTTCATTACGGCTGTTTCTCCATCCCACCTCATGAACCACCCACCCCTCATATACGCCGCCTCCCCGGATCATGTGAGCAACCAACTGGCGGATGCTCTGGCGACCAAGATGGGTGCCGAACGAAGACATCTGATCTTCAAGACTTTTAAGGATGATGAAATGGAAGTCCGCCTTTGCAATCGCGACCGCGACGAGGTGGTAGGAGAACGCGTGATTCTAGTGGGAGATGCCAAGACCGATAGAGAGCAAGCGGCTGTGGAGGATGTGCTTGCGGGCTTCAATCAGGGATTTTTTGCCGCATGCGTGGATGTTGTGGTACGGCGCACCTGCGACCAGGGGCACGAGGTCGCCTCCGCTTGCCTGGCACGCGGAAAGTACCGCCGCCGTTCGCTTCTGGCAAAGCGCCCCAATTCCCTCACGATCATTGATCCCACAACAAGCGACAGTGCCGAAGCGGGCGTCGGTGGCATCATCGATCACCTGCGACAGGATGAAATCCTGCAACAGATCTTCAAAACGACGAAAAAACTCGCTCCCAACGCATTGATGATTGATGGGCCGACATCACCCCCTCCCCTGCGCCGGAGATTCCTGGCCACACAGGAAACTTCCCCCGTAGTCATGAGCACGGAAAAATCAGAGTACTTTGCCGCCCTCCTTGCGGAAAAGATGAAACTCCCACTCCATCAAATCATTCGCAGGGAGAAGAATTCCGGACGCTCCAAGTTGGAACCGCTCCATCCCAACCAACTCATGGGGCGCCCCGCATTCGTCGTGGGCGGAACTGAGACCGAACGGGACCAGGGCGAGCTGGAGGATCTTCTCTGGGGATTGCGTGATCAAATCGGCATGGGGCCGCTCTACGCCGTCCAGCCTTACCAAGGGTACGGAACCGCGGAGCGCATGATCCTCTCCAGGGACGGCGAGGGTGGGTGGACGTTCCCACGCGGCGTATACCGGCAAGCATCACTCTTGGAGGACGTCCGTCCCGACGCCGTGACCCTTTTCGATCTCCACGCGGAGGGGACGATGCACGTCGGCGGTCGCGCGGGGAGGCCGGATCTCCTGTACGGCGAGAAAAAGATTCTTGCGATTCTCGAATCCATCCAGCAGAAGTACGGGCCGGAGAATGTGGTACTCGTTGCCCCGGATTTGGGCCGTGCCCCACTGATTCGCAGTTGGAGTGAGAAGAGCGGCATCAATATGATGGGGCTCCGCAAGGTGCGCAGCGGAACGGATGAAGTGCACTCGAGCACCCAAGATCTGGACATGGAGGCGCTCAAGCGCGAACTCAAGGGGAAAGTGTGTCTCATGGGCGATGACCTGCTGCGCACAGGCGGCACGGCCCTCACGCAGGAACAGATTTGCCAAAGCGCGGAGGCCAAAGCAGTGATCTTCATCGGATCGCACGCGGAATTGCCGGGCGACTCCGAAAAGCGCCTGGATCAGAGCACATTCACGCACTTCCATGTGATGAACACGCACTCACGAACGCAGACGATCGGGTCACCTAAATTCACGGTGCACGACGTGACAGATCTCTTTGCCGAACGCTTGAGTAAGTATCTCTGAGGAATGCGGTTTCTTTCTGGATTCTCTGGTGCACTATCGCTAGTCTCGCGCTGACTCGTCGATCCTCATCCTGAATCTTCACCTTCTCCCTTCACCTTATTCCCATGTCTCTCATCCGCCTCTCCAAAGTACTTCTTGCGCTCTCTGCCATCGCCATGCTCGCAAGCGTGGTGCTCTTCATCGTTCCCGGCCCCATGCTCAGCATGGAATTCACAGGCGGTACGCTTATGAATGTCTCTATCCCTGCAGGAAAATCCAAAGCGGATATCGCCGCAGCCATCAACTCGTTTAAGAACGCAGATGGCAAGACACTGGGAATGACCGCGATCTCCACCACAAAAGAAGGAGATGCCCTGATCCGCATGCGTGACCTCACCAATGAAGAACACCTTGCTCTGCTCGATCACCTGGGCACACAAGTGGGTACCATTACCGAAAAGCAGTTCACCACCATCGGCCCCACAGTGGGCGAAACCCTCAAGCGCCGCTCTGTCTATGCGCTGATCATCGCTTCCGTCGGAATCGTCCTCTACATCGCAATGGCCTTCCGAAAAGTGCCGCGCAAGCTCTCGGCCTGGCGTTTTGGCATTTTCGCCGTGGTGGCCATGATCCACGACCTGGTCATCACAACGGGCATTTTCGTAGTCATCAGCCGCCTGACGATTTTCGAGTTCGACACGCTCTTCATCACCGCCCTTATGACGATTCTGGGCTACTCGGTGAACGACACGATCATCATCTTTGACCGCATACGCGAGAACGTGGCCTTTGCCGACAAGCACGAGGACTTTGCCGTAACGGCGGAACGCAGCCTCTGGGAGACCATGACGCGCACACTCAACACCTCTCTCACTACTCTCATTACCCTCATCTGTCTCTACTTCCTGGGCGCAGAAAGTATCCGTTGGTTCATTCTAACCCTGATCGTAGGCATCTGTCTGGGCAACTACTCCTCGTACTTCATTGCCACCCCGCTCTTAGTCTTCCTCCGAAAGAAAGAATAAACAGAAGAGTTAAGGTCGCGACATGTCGCGACCCCTCTCTCACTCCAGATGCTGTAATCTCCACAGACTCATCCCGCCTCATCATCACCCCCCTCTGCCATGCCTTCCGCCCCCAAAATCGAACGCGAGAAGAACGGACGTATCGAATGCACCATCGAGTTTTCTGCGGAGCAAGTGTCCAAAGAGAAGGAGCGCGCCCTTCAAAAATTAGCCGCGGAGGTGAATCTGCCGGGCTTTAGACCTGGCAAAGCCCCACGCGAGATGGTTTTACAGAAGATCAAACCGGAAGATTTATTGGAAGAGACGATCCAGGCTCTGCTGCCGGAAACACTCAAATCGTTACTCGAGGAACATAAGATCCAGACCATCATCTCCCCCAAGGTATCGCTCAAGAAAGCCGACCCCCTGACGGTGAGCATCGTCTTTGTGGAGCGGCCCAAAGTCACAATGAAAGGCGTGGAGAAAATCAAAGTGGAGAAGAAAGAGCACAAAGTGGAAGACAAGGACGTGGAGCGCATGGTCGCCTACATTCTGCAGAAGCATGAAAAGACGACTCCGGCTGATCGCCCCGCCAAACCGGGCGACCGCATGACCATGGATTTCTGGGGAGCCGACAGTGAAGGCAAGGAAATCGCCCCCATCCGCACACAGGGTCACGCCGTGGTTCTGGGCAGCAAATCGCTCATTCCGGGATTCGAAGAGGCTTTGGTAGGCTTGAAGAAAGGCGATGCCAAATCGTTCACGTTGACCTTCCCTAAGGAGTACCACGCCAAGGAACTCTCGGAAAAGCCCGTAACCTTCCACGCCACGGTGACCAATGTGGAGGAGGTGGCGCTCCCCGAACTCACCGATGCCTTTGCCAAGGAACACCTGCAAATCGACTCCGCAGCAAAATTCCGCGACGAGATCCGCAAATCCATGATAATGCAGGAGGAGCGCATCGACCGCACCCGCCGCGAACAGGAACTGATGGATGCGATCCGCAAAGCCACACACGTGGACCTGGCTCCCGAACTGGTGGAAGAGGAGGAGCGCGGACTTCTGGAAGACCTGCAGGAGGAACTGCGCAAACAGAGCAAGACCTTTGATGATTGGATGAAAGTCACCGGAAAGAAAGTAGAGGATGTGAAGAAGGAACTGGAAGAAAAAGCCAAGCAGCGCCTGGCCCTTCGCTTAGGAATCCGCGAGCTCATGGAGATCAAGCAGATCACAGTGAGTGACGAGGAGATGGCGTCTACGGTCACAGAAATGCTCGCTCCCCTCTCTGAAAAGGAACGCAAGGAAGTGGAACCGGCCTACGTGAAAGGCGAACGAGCATACGATCAGCTACTCTGGCAGAAGAAGGTGGAGAAGCTGTTTGAGGGAATGCTGAAGTAAGTCCGTCAGAATGATTGAGCGAGACTCACATTTAATCCGACGCTTCATCGGCCGCCCTTGCCGTATCCCACTTCTTCTGCAGAACATCGGTGGCGACGAGAAGCGTATCCCCGAATCGCCCATCGCGGGGGATGACGTACTCCGAGGAGTCTTTTTTCTTTTGCATGAGATCCATGATCAGCGGATAGCTTTCCAGTGCCCGCACCACTTCTTCTGGATTATTCTGATCGATTCCATGGAGGTTTGAATACATGCGAATGAAGGGATAGCAAAAATACACCACCACTTCTTGCCATGGCCTCTGCAGATCCGTCAATCCGCAGCGACGCAGCGTTTCCTTGAGCGGCTGTTGCTCCTCCCAAACACCACGGTTTCTGTCCTCCCGCACAATGCGATCGATAAGAACATCAAAGATCTCCTCCGGCCGGGGATAACGATCTTCCCTGTGCGCATTATCGTGCGCCTGCTTGATTGCACCATCGATCTCATCAAAATCACGTTTACCCCTAAGGGGCCCCATCATAGTGCCCAGTGCAAAGATCGCCTGAAGAATTTTATGTGCACGCCGATACCACTGTCCTTCAACGGAAACGAACTCCCAATGATTGCATGAACGGAAAGTAGGACCGAATGCCTCTCTGATAGGAAGATAGCCATGATCTTGTGGAAGCTTCAACAGATCGTGAAGCTCCACCCTCACCATTCTCCTGCCCGCCATCAGGAGATGATCCGATGGATCGTAGAGCATTTCCACCACGCATCCGGATGGATTGCCCGCCTCTCCAACGTACGTATCCGGCTGATCATTGAAGGAAACAGCCATCTCACTTTCCTTAAGGACATGGGGTTTCACATATATGATTATTACATCATTTATTATATAATGCAACTATTGATATACATAATCTAATTGAAGATTCTAAAAAGAATATCACATTCTTATGTCCTCCATCGCACTCCAATTCTTCTTTCGGAACTGCTCTGTTTGAACATCTTGCACTTCTCCCGGTGCACCATGACCGTACCCAAGCGATTGATCACTCCGCTGATCTTGGTGCGAGGCGTCTCTTCCGGCGAGCAGCACTTGGCATAGCGAATGGGCATGGGAACATTCCCCTCGATCTCAATCTCACTGTCTTTGCGTTGCAGGCGTGAAACGTGCTTTTTTCCACGCTCCTCTTCCGGAATTTTTCCCTTGAGTGCCGCCAACCTATGAAAGAAGGAACTGGGTTTTTCTGACTCTTCTCCGACCTTCATGAGTAAATCTTCGCGCTGCTGTCGAGAAAGGGTTTCACCATCGCACACGCGCAGAATGGTGAGATCGGTATCCAGAGGAGGAAGATGGTGTTTGCGCAGTTCGGCATTGAACAACGTGCGTCCGTGATCAATGAGCTGCGGACGGTTCTGAGCGGCCAGATAGCGCTTGAGTTTTGCACGGGAAGACGCCATTTTGAGAAGCTGCATCCAACGAGTCGATGGCCGGGGAGTTGATAACTTCTGGATCTCCACTACATCTCCGTTCTCCAGGCGATAACTCAAAGGAACGATAGAACCGTTCACGCGTGCGGAACTGAAAGAAAGGCCCAGGTCAGTGTGTACCGTAAAGGCAAAATCGAGCGGAGTGGAACCCTCGGGCAATTCGACGATTTCCCCTTTGGGCGTAAGGACAAAGATGTGATCCACAAGGGAAGCATTTCTGCCGGAAACCGACTCCTGCGAAAAGAGCATTTTTTTCAAGTGCACCTGCTGCACCGCTTCCACTGCCGCTCCTTCTTTGTACGCCCAATGCGCCGCCACGCCGTACTGAGCCTCGCGGTGCATGGCGTGCGTGCGAATCTGCACCTCCACCAAGGTATCGGGCGGAGCACCCGGCAGTTGCAGAATGGTAGTATGCAAACTCTGGTAGCCGTTGGGTTTGGGGAAGGAAATATAATCCTTGAATCGATGTGTGACAGGACGCCCCAGCTGATGCAGCAGACCCAGCGTCTGGTAACACTCGGCTTCATCGCGCACGATCACCCGCAAGGCATAGAGATCAAAGAGATCGCGGATATGTGAGATAGCCTTTTCCTGCATTTTAAGGAACACGGAGTACATTTCTTTCTTGCGCGCATCGATCTGCGCCTCTATGCCACGAACATGCAGATAATCAATCAGCTCCTTGGTTACCTTGGGCAAAAAGTGCCCCTTTTCTCCATCAAACTGCGTCACCTGCTCCGTGATGCGCTCCGCATCGGAGGGGTACATGACCGGGAATGCGCGATTTTCCAAATCATGCTTAATGGAGTAGATACCCAAACGTGCTGCGACAGGTGCAAAAAGTTGAAGGACATCCTGGCAAATCGCACGACGCGACTCGACAGGAACCGTATCCAATGCCCGCAGAATCGCCGCTCGATCGCACAGCGCAATGAGCACCGTGCGGATATCATCCGAAACGGAGAGGAGCATGATGCGCAAATCCTCTATTCGCGTACGACGTGCATGGAGTGTCACGTGCGAAAGAAGGTGCACGTTGCTCACGAGCGCTCGCACAGAAGACCCAAACTGCTCTTCCAATTCCGTGAGCGTCACTTTACCGCTATCAAGCGCGTGATGGAGCAGAACAGCAATGATCGCATCTTCGTCGGGATGAAAGGGGGCCAGGATTTCAAGTGTATCAAAGGCATGCTCCAGCAAACGTACCCCGGAAGAATGTCTATTCTCGCCGTAAAGAGCACGAGCCAGAACAATCGCCTGAGAGAGGCGTGGTTCATTCAGTTGCGGCGCCTCTCCATCAATGGCGAGACGTCTGAGAATGGCCGTGAGTTCTGCGCTGGTTGCGATAGTCATGGAAGAAGCCACATTCTAGCACCCCCGATGCGGGAAAGAAGCCTATTGCAAGCCCAATTCGACCACAGGCAAGGTATCCCTATACATAGATTATTGTGTGCCAATGAGCATCTTCTCCTCTCCCATACACTTCGACCGACATCAAATCTACAATTACTTCTCAAGAATCAAAGTCACGGGACCGTCGTTTTTCGACTCCACCATCATCGTTGCCCCAAAAACTCCTCCTTCAACCGTGCCCACCCCCAGCTCCCGGAGCTTCTTCATAAAGTACTCATACAGAATCTTGGCATCCTCCGGTCCCGCCGCCGCCGTGTAGTCCGGACGCGAACCCTTCTCGACGTTTCCTGCCAGCGTGAATTGCGAGACAACGAGGATCTCCCCCTTCGTATCCAGAATCGATCGATCATTCACTTTGCCGTTCGGGCCATCGTACAACCGAAGCTTGTTCACTTTTTCCGCAAGCCACTGCGCCTGCAGCGATGTATCGCCCTTCATCACACAGAGAAGGAGAAGATAGCCCTGACCGATCTGTCCGACGACCGCACCATCGACGGAAACGGACGCCTGTGAGACGCGCTGCAGAACCAAACGCATGGAACAATGATAGCACAAGGATACCCTCCCTCCCGATTCCATCACCCACGATATCGCGTGTATACCATCCGGACGAAAAGGATCTACAAAGCAACCGTGATAGGCAATTTTCTGAGTCTGGCTAGATTATGAACGCACTGCCGCACTGCCCCGATGCATCGATCAGAGATATCACTCACATGGCGCTCGCTGCGTGCAATATGCACGCGCGCAGGAAGATGTCGCTCGACTTCCGTGACGATGATAGACGCAGCCTCTCCCGCGCTGGTTCCGCACCAAGAAGCTCCGCCGCCATTTCCTTCATCCGATAGCCGAAAGCTCATGGAAGCCTCAATACCACTCTGTCCGCTTCTTCGCACGTTGTACAAATCAAACTGGTAAGTAGATTCTTGTTCGCTCATAGGAACATGATAAGACCTCGTGGATATTTGACATAGATAATTTATTATTTTATTTCGTTCCTAATTTCCCACACAAAAACCGTGAGAATCATTGACTTCGTTCCATTCCCCTCTATCCTTTGGGCTCGACCGAAGACCGAGGGCACAAGGCCGCAGGCCGCAATAAGTCCCTCCGAGGCATTCAGCATCGGCCACCCGGCTCTGGCTTGGTGATTCGTGCCGTGTGCCTCGTTGGTCTCCCGGTCAAATGTTCCCCGGGAGATTTTTGTAACAGCGTCTCTTAGAATCCCTAATTCCCAATCCCTAACCCCTACGATGGCTCTCACCCGCGCACAGAAGGAAAAGCAACTCGTCGAGCTCAAGGAACGAATGTCCAAAGCACAGTCCGTTATGTTCGCGCAGTACATCGGCCTCAAGGTGAATGAGCTCGGTGAGTTCCGCCAGAAGCTCCGTGACGCCAATGCGGAGATGAAGGTGGGCAAGAAGACGCTCATGCGCATTGCTGCCAAGGAGTGTGGATTGCCAGAGGTTTCGGACGGCAACATGGAAGGACCCATCGCCTGCATCTTCAGCTTCACCGATCCCCTCTCCGGCGCTCAGGTAGCCTTCAAATTCGGCAAAGACCACGTACAGGTCAAATTGCTGGGAGGTATCTACGATGGAAAGTCTCTCACGAAAGAAGAAACAATCGAGATGGCCAAGATGCCGAGCAGAGAACAACTGCTTGCGATGTTCGCGACCATGATCCGCTCCCCCTTAGTCTCCTTTGCCAGCATTTGCTCTTCTCCGCTCACCGGCATGGCCCGGGGCTTGAGTGAATTGGCCAAGAAGAAAGAATCCGCTCCTACTGCTTAATTCTTACTTCCTACTTCTTTATTCCCCCTATCGCCATGGCAGACGCACCCGTCCTCTCTACCGGAGAGAAAGCAGTCATCGACGCCGTTGAAAAGCTCAATGTCGTACAGCTGAATAACGTCGTGAAATACATGGAGAACGTATACGGCATTTCCGCCGCCGCCCCCGTGGCAGCAGCTGCCGCTCCCGCCGCAGCCGGCGAACCCGCCGAGGAGAAATCCTCCTTCAATGTGGAACTCACCGATTCCGGCGCTCAGAAGATCGCCGTGATCAAGGTAGTCCGCGAGATCACAGGGCTGGGCCTGGGAGAAGCCAAGGCCGCCGTGGATAGCGCCCCCAAGATGCTCAAGGAGGGCGTGGCCAAGAAGGACGCAGATGAAATGAAAAAGAAACTGGAGGCCGCAGGCGCCAAGGTGACCCTGAAGTAGTCTTTGTGTTCATGACCGCAGCTGAGACTCTCGCGTCCCGGCTGCGGTTTTAGAATATGCTCGCCGCACAAGATCGGTCTACACTCTCCGCATGCCACACATTTTTCAGACTGAAAATTTCCGCGTCTTCGCGCCAGAAAAGCCACATGTGGACCGTGAAGACGGCGGCCACATCAAGATCGAGCCGATCGTGCCCGTGGAAGATCGAACCAAGCTTTCACCCGCTCTGGCCAAAGAACTCATGAAACTGACATGGTGGCAGGCGAGGCGATGACCATCGCCCTTCGCAAACGAGGAATCGATATCGGTCGGATTAATTACCAGGACATGGGCAACTGGAATCCCACGCTGCATGTACTCCTCTACGGAAGAGCTCGCTCCGCCAAAGTTCAGAAATTCGGCGAGGCCGTCTCTCTCCCGCTGCGCTCGACCGGTTTCTACGACCGCTTCCGGCCATTGAATGAGGAAGATTGTGCGGCAATCCGCAAGGAAATGGAGCAACTGCTCGCAACAGAGAAATACCGCTCATTCTGAGCTGGGATAAGCAGGATCGCAATCCCCTGCTGCGCCCCCCTATTCTGTAGAATACGAGTGATGGCACCTGTGCCCACCCGGCGCTACGGCGAGATCGATCTGCTGCGCACCATCGCGATCGCCGGCATGCTCATCTACCATGCCGCCTTCGATCTCGCGGCCTTCTTCGGCTTCCCCATTGATGTCTCCGGCGGAGGATGGCTCATCCTCCAGCGTTGCACGGTCATCCTCTTTTTAGGTGTAGTGGGCGTGAGCTTTGCGATTTCATACGGAAGAATGGAACAAGCAGGAACGGATTTTGGGGTAATCCTGAAAAAGAATGTGCGTCGTGGAGCCGGATTGCTGCTCTGTGCACTCCTCATCTCCATCGTTACATTCTTTGCCGTGGGCGAGCAATGGATCCGCTTCGGTGCGCTGCACTTGATCGGAACCGCAATCCTACTTCTCCCGTTCCTCATGCCCCTGCGCGAAGGCAATGCGATCATTGCGCTCATCGCCTTTTTCTTTGCTCCGCTCTTCCGCAGTCTCTCTGCGGACACTTCGCTCTTGCTGCCACTTGGCATACTCCCGCACTCCTTCGCCTCCGTGGATTATTTGCCTCTCATCCCCTGGATGGGCTGGATTCTTCTGGGAACCGCAGTGGGCAATGCGCTCTACAATCGCCGCTTACTCCGCTACCACCTGCCGACCAATCGTTTCGTCGCCCTGCTCACCCTCCCCGGACGGCACGCACTCCTTCTCTATCTCCTGCATCAACCGCTCCTTCTGACGCTGTGCAGGGTCTTTCTGGGAAAACCACCACATTTCTAGGGAATTCCCAAGAAAATCAAAGGGAGTTCGGCTGGTCGCTGACCGTCACATTGGGTACACTGGCGCACGATGACATTCCAAGTTCGTCGCGTCTCCCAGACGCGCAAGAAGCGTCGTTTCCCGTGGCAGAAACTCTCGCTCTTCATCACGATTCTGCGTCCGATCGCCGCATGGTACCGCACATGGAAGCAACGACGAGAGGAGGAGCAGGAAGAGCATGGCCGCCAACTCCTGCTGAAACGCGGGCTACTGGTTCTACTCGCCATTCTCTGTTCATTCATACTTATTGCCGGAACAGTGAAAGCACTCGTAGGCCTGAAAGTACTGACCATGCGCTCGTTGGTGTCGATGTCCGGTGCTCCACTCCCCAAAGATGAACGAGGATTTACCAATATTCTTCTGCTGGGCCAAGGCGACAAAGATCACGACGGCACGGATCTCACCGATACGATCATCGTCGCCAGTATTGATCCGACGAATACCAAGAGCGCTGTATTGCTTTCCCTCCCGCGCGATCTGTACATTCTCAAATCCGAAAAGATGGGAAAAGGCCGCATCAACAGCCTGTACCGGGATTACAAGATCACCCTCAGGCGCCAGGGCCTGAAGGATCCGGAGGCCTCACTGGAAGCCATGAAGGAGCTTGGCACAGTCATAGGAGATCACCTGAGTCTGCCCATACACCATATAATCAAGGCAGACTTCACAGGATTTGAAAAAGCGGTAGATGCAATCGGTGGAGTGGATGTCATCGTGCCCGAGGACATCAACGATATCGAATATCCGGATGAGAACTATGGCTTTGAACCGTTCTCCATCAAGGCGGGCCCCGCACATCTCGATGGTGTGACCGCGCTTAAATACGTACGCAGCCGCCATACCACCAGCGACTTTGGCCGTTCCGCCCGTCAACAACAGATCGTGACCGCCATCGCTGAGAGGGTGAAGAGCCAAGGTTTGTATAAAGACACTTCGATGATTGCGGACCTCTTCAAAATCTTTGCGGATCATGTGCTGATGACCATGTCGACTCGGGAACTGATCGGGCTGGCCGACCTGACCAAAGACGTCACCCCTGCTCGTGTGATCTCCGCGCAACTCAATGATCGCAATGCGCTCTTTGACGGAACAATCGAACCGGGGGGCTTTCTGTACACGCCTCCCCGCGATCAATTCGATGGTGCATCGATTCTGTTGCCCATCTCCATTCCCGAGTTCCCCGTAACATGGAAACAGATCATAACCTTTGGGCGACTCATTTTTGGACAGCGCTCCATCTATCTGGCCAAACCCCAAATTGCCATTTTAAACGCGCAGGCCAAATCCGGATTAGGCAGAAAGTTGAGTAACGAACTCATCCGCTACGGATTCGACGTTCAATTAACGGAGAACCTGGACATACCCAAAAACGTGCTCAAAGAAGCCAAGAATCCCACCTACGTCACAGCTCAAAATAGCAGCGCAACCGAGATGGCTTCCTTCTTTGCCGATCTCCTGAAGATGCCCGTCGTTGCCACTCCCAATCCGGCCATCCCCCCAAATCAGCTCAAGCAAGTAACCATCGTACTTGATAAAGATTACACCTATCGACCAATTCAAGACTTGCTGGAAGCCACCCCATGATGCCGTCCTCCGCCCCCATCGCCTCGTCTTCCACCCCCGGCACAGGAGACGGAGGAATGAACCCCCGCGAAATTATCGCTAAGGCCTGGGCCATCACATTGAAAGAGAAACAACTGCGCCGCTGGGGATTTGTCTCCGCAGTGCTGGAAACATTGCTCAGCTTAAAACTCTTCATCTACCAAATCTGGTTTTTTATCTCATATATGCAAGGCAATCCCATTGGATTCTTTGCAGATGTGGAGTGGCTGAGCGCTCGCGTGTCATTCGGAACACTGGTCACCATCATCTCGGCCTTCTTGGTTCTTCTCTCTATCGAGTGGATCTTCCCGCACTTCGCCAAAGGCGCCATCATCGGTCTGGCAGCCAAATCCTATAAGAATGAAGAGGTGAAAGGCGGATTGGTGCTGGCGGTGTACAATTTCTTCCCGCTCTTTGCCGTGCATGAGTTCTTCTTTTTGGGAAGAATATCGATTGTCATTACCTTGAGCTCCTTACTGTTGCGCTACGCACCGGAAATCGCCCCGTTCGGCATCAGTCTTCTGCTCATCGGACATATCGGAACGCTCATACTGCACTTCTTCTTCATCATGGCGGAGGAAGGTGTGGTCATTCGCAAGCGCGGCATCAACGTAGCGATGAGTTCCAGCTTCAAATTGGTCATCAGTTACTTGAGCCACGTCTTCTTTCTGCTGATCTTCGGCTTCCTCATCAGCCTGCGCATCCTGCTGAATGCCATCATGATCTTCCTGATCCCTGGCATCGTCATCGGCATCGGATTCCTCTTCGGAAGATTTTTGCCCATCGGGATTGCCGTGGCAATCGGTCTGGTACTTGGGTTCATTATCATCGGCATCACCAGTTATCTCTTTGCCTACTTAGAAGTCTTCCGGCAGAACGTATGGACGATTACGTACTTGGAACTAAGTAAGCTGAAGGAGTTGGATGTGATTGAAGGGTAACGAGAATATTTGAATAATGGAGTATTGGAATATCGGTGTTCTTCTTCAAGGATCGCCTCTCAAACATGCTCTAATATTCTATTACTAATAATCTCATACTCTAATTCCACACACCGAAGGTACAATGGCCACCGTGCCCCAAAATCAATCGCCACTCCGCAGCAACATCTGGAAGCTCTACACCTTGAGCGCCATTGCGACCTTCGGCTTTGCCGTGCCGGTAATGATCCCATTCCAGGAAGCAAACGGACTGACCTTGCAGCAAGCCTTCCTCTTGCAGTCCATCTACTCGATCGCATTGGTGATCTTCGAGGTTCCCTCGGGCTACCTGGCGGATCGCTGGGGCCGACGCCCTACCATCATCGCAGGCTCCCTGATGCTCTTTTTGGGTATGCTGACCTACGCCGTCACCGTGGGATTCTGGGGATTCGTCGCCGCAGAGATGCTCCTGGCTGTGGGCCTAAGTTTCCATTCGGGCACGACGGAAGCACTCACCTATGACACGCTTGCCGCTCTGGGCGAAGAGAAGCGCTACCTCAAAGTGAATGGCCTGCAGGGATTCTTTGCACTGGGAAGTAAGGCGATGACATCACTCCTGGTGGGACTCCTGGCGGCCGTAAGTCTGCGGCTCCCCTTCTGGGCCGATGTGGGGCTTTTTGGAGGGGCCACCATCCTCTCGTTCACGCTGATAGAACCGCCTCGCATCCGTATGAAAGAGGAACAGCACCTCAAGGCGATGATGAATATTTTTATGCATGCCCTGGTCCATAACAAAATCCTGCGAGGCTTGATCCTCCTCTTCACTGTGGTGGCCGCAATCGATATCCAGATCTTCTGGTTCCTGCAGGCCTACCAGACGGAGATCGGACTTCCTATGATGTACTTCGGTGCGACGAATGCAGCCATGTGCCTGCTTGGCGCCCTGGCTTATAAAGAATCGCATCGACTGGGGAAGCGAGTGGAGAAAATGAGCACGCTCTTCTGGATCGCCCTCGCACTCATCCTAACGAGCTTTGCCCTTGGTACAGTTTCCACTGTCTGGGGACTCTCGTTCTTCATTCTGGAAGGCATGATCTTTGGACTTTTCGATCCGATTTCTTCGACCCTCATCAACCGCCAGACCACGAGCGACGTGCGCGCCACGGTGCTGAGCATTCGCTCACTGGCTTCGCGCTTACTCTTCGCCATACTGACGCCGATTCTGGGCTACTTTGCCGATGCCTTCTCTCTTTCCTACGCGCTCTTCCTCACCGGAACGATCGGGGTGGCAGCATTGGCGGTGACGTTCATGATGACAAGGCGGGTACGTGCCTGAGCAGATTCAATGATACGTATTGACGATCTTCCGGAAGCCCGCTTATTGTGTCGACATGTCACAACACTCAACCATCGAAAATCTCCCTGCTGCTGATACCCAGCGTACGGAGGGATTCCTTGCATCCATACAACAACACGGAGATGCCGTTGCCGCTGCATGCCGTCGAACCATCACGGCATTACCTCTCGATGCAACATTCTCCCCGATGGAGGTGCTCTCCGACGCATTTTCTTCCACAGGAACAATTCAGTCCATCGATGAACAGGCACTCGGCGCCATGCGCTTCAACAGCGCTCCAACGTGCCGGTATCGCGACGGTCGAAGACGGGAATCGGTTGCAATCGCCTAGGAGTACTCCGCATGCAGAAAATCCCCGATCACCGTAAAGCCCAACTTCTGGTAGAGCGCTTGCGCGGGCAGGTTGGCCTTACCCGTGAAGAGGAGAACGAACTGCGCCCCCTGTACAAAAGCATGCTGGCAGAGCGCGCTCATGCTGCCTGCGGCATAGCCCTTGCGACGGAAATCCGGATGCGTGACGACGCCGACCACCTGAGCGTAGTGGCGGGAACGGACGGCCGCGGTAGCGGTAGCGACGATCTGGCCTTCTTCTTCCGCCACGAACGTCTGCTCAACGGCAATTCTGCCGCGCTCCAAATCCGTCACGGGAGTGGTGAGGTCTTGCGCATGCATGGTGCGCTGCAGCAGGACAATCGCATCGCGGTCTCGCTCTTGCGCTTGCCGTGCCTCTGGGCCATAAGGTCGAAGACCCTGAGCGAAGTCGAAGGGATGAAAGTCTGCGCGGGCAAGCTGCATGAACACCGATGGCTGCTCAAAGCTTGAAGTGAGTCCTCCGACTTTGAGCTGACGCACAATCAGCGATCCGTACGGTTCGACCGCAGGGACCGATTCGATATGTAATTTGGCTGCCATCACCGCATCCACAATTTCCGGAATTCTCTCCTGCTCTCCGGTTGCCACCACGGACACAAACCTCGCAGACCACGCCGCGACGGCACGCAGCTCCTTGCCCTGGAACGATCCGAAGTACCGGTTAGAGCCGAACGCCTCCTTGAACTCCAAATTCCCGATGAGAAACAAGTTCTCCCGCTCTTTGCTGTACGCAAGATCGAGAATCGCCTGCCGATCGGCTTGGGTAAGCTCGCGAACCATACGATCATGGTACCAACAAATACACACACAGAAACAGAACAGGAACACATACCGAACGGAAAGGAGGGATGGAGGGGAGGAAAACCCGCAGGTTTGCCTCCCAGCTTGGGTTAGGAGGGTGACGGGGGTGTGGGGGGCTGAGGGAACCCTTCGGCTTCGCTCAGGGCGAGCCGAACAAGATTCCTTAAGCCCCCCACAGAAAAAACACTATCTCTTGACCGAGTACATTCGTACACCTATGATGGTGGACGCTTGTCCTCCATAGCCCCGCTGCGGCGGGGCGGCGAAGCATTCGTTCTCCCAATCCCCCATGACGCTCACCCCCCATCAGCGCACGGTCCTCAACTACATCCGTGAATTCCAGGTGAAGCGCGGGTACTCCCCCTCACTCTCCGATCTGGCACTCGCATTCGGCGTGCGCAGCAAGAACGCCATCGCCAAGGTGGTGAATGCGCTCCTGCGGGAAAAACAATTGGAGAAGGATCCCAAGGGCCGCATCAAGATTCTGGAAATGCCGGAGACCCATGAGCGTCCGCAACCCATGGTCCTGCCACTCTTTGGCCCCATCGCAGCCGGTTTCGCCACTGCGGCGGAGGAACAGGCGGAGGAACTGGTGGGCGTGGAGGACTACCTGGTCCGCGACCGCGCGCGGACGTTCCTGCTCCGTGTGAAGGGCGACAGCATGATCAACGCCGGAATCGTGGAGGGTGATATCGTTGTGGTGGAGCGGGGAAAGGAACCCAAAGTGAATGAGATTGTTGTTGGAATCCTGGATGGCGAATTTACCCTCAAGCGCCTCAAGAAAGATAAGGGGAAGTTCTACCTCCAAGCGGAGAACCCCAATTACCCGGACATGTACGCCCTGGAGGAATTGCAGGTGGCGGGAGTAGTAAGAGGCGTTATGAGAAAGTATTAGTTGGTATTACGTATTTCGTATTACGTATAACGTATGGCAACCATACAGTCATTCACAGACCTTGACGCCTGGCGAGAGGCACATCAATTGGTGCTAATGATTTATCGATCAACTCAATCCTTTCCTAGGGATGAGCAGTATGGATTGACCACCCAATTGAGACGAGCAGCAACCTCCATTACCTCTAATATTGCAGAGGGGTTTTCACGTCGCAGCGCAAAAGAGAAACGGCAGTTTTACAGCACAGCTCTTGCATCACTGACAGAAATTAAAAATCAGATAATCCTTGCCCGAGACGTTGAGTACATGACAGCAGAGACATTCTCACAAACCAACCAACAATCAGTTCGTGTCTCAAAGCTTATGAATGGCCTACTGAAAAGTGCCCCGTCCTATATATATAAAACTGATACCTAATACGTAATACCTCATACGGTATACGCCCATGTTCTGTCATATCGATGCCGATGCGTTCTTTGCGTCCGTTCTTCAACGCAAAGATCCGCGTCTCCGTGGCAAACCTCTGCTCGCCCTGGGGGCCGGAGGCGGCATCGTGATCGCAGCCAGCTACCCGGCCAAGGCCAAAGGAGTGAAGACCGGCATGCGCTTGAATGAAGCCAAGAAGCTTTGTCCGGACGCGATCGTCCGTCTCTCGGACTTCACGGAAGCCTGTGCCGCATCCGAGCAGATCGAAGCGATTCTGCGTCGCCTCACATCGGAGGTGGAACAGATGTCCGTGGATGAGTGGTTCTTAGAACTAAAGACACTGGTCGGAGGCGTTCCCGCTGACCTTGCCGCATGGGCACGCGAACTGCAGTCGAAGATCATCCGTTCCGTGGGAATCGGCATGTCCGTCGGAATCGCCCCGACCAAGCTCCTGGCCAAGATGGCAAGCGAGTACCGCAAGCCGGTCGGAGTAACAGTCATCTCCCCCTCTCCCACCGGGAGAGGGGGCCAGGGGGGTGAGGGAATTTCCAACGAAATCTTCTTAAAAGATCGCCCCGTGGCCGCCATTCCGGGCATCGGACGCTCACGGCAGGTTCATGCGGCATCTCTACATTGGCAAACGGCCTATGATTTTGCGTACGCAGACCAAAATACGGTCGTCCACCTGTTTGGAAGACCCGGATGTGACCTTCAAGATGAATTAAAGGGTATCCCACGTAGTTCCGTCATTGCTCAGAGCGCTCCGCCACAATCAATTTCACGCGGGAGGAGCTTTCGATGCACGTACGATCAGGCGGAGATTTTCGGCATCATCGTGCGACACGTAAGCATTTGCATCCTGCGTATGCGCGGAGAGCACCTGGCTTGCCGCAGGATCACCGTATGGCTGCGCGACAGTGCATTCCACTTTGCGGACGATCACATGCGCCTGCCGCGGCCCATGGCAACGGAGGATGCGCTCCTGCCGTACGTGCGCCACTGCTTTGAGAATCTCTGGCGGCGGATGAATGGATGCACGCAAGTGGGTCTGGCGCTCTGCGACTTGATCACGGAAGGCCCAGCTCAGTACTCGCTCTTCCAGGAGCCCACACGTTTGGACCGCGCCGAGGAAGTGCAATCCACGCTCGATTTGATCCGCACGCGCTTTGGTCGCGGGAGCATCATGCGCGCCACGGGATTGGAAAAGGCATTCGCACGGCCCCACCTGCCCAACACATACGGACACATCGGTACCGTCCGGTAAAGACGCAGCCGGTGCGTCTCTATGTCTCAACAATGGCTCTGGTTAGCAAAGAGGCAGGCGGGGACGCTCTTGTCCGAAGCGCCTCAGCAACTCTTGCGCTGACAACCATGACCTGTAATACCGTACGCCTGCCAAACACGTTCCATTTCTTCGCAGAGCTCGGCGATGAGAGCAGGAGATTCCGGCTCCCGGCGCAATCTTTGCTCAATCGCCTCGGTTGCTTGGCAGAGCGCTTTATTGTTGGATGGGGGTTGCGACCCATCTTCCGGACCAAAAAGGCGTCCTCCGAAGGCGAGGATCTGACCATTAACCCAGGTTACATTCCGCTGGTCGTCCCTTTGGTCATACATGGCCGCGGCAACATCGAGGATGCGCAGCCGTGCCTGTAGCGATTTGCGCGATGGCGGGTTCCTGAACTCCAAAGTGTACGCATCACTGATCGCCTGGAAGAGAGCGCCATCCTCCATTCCCAACCGGTGTCTCTGCAGAGTGGCTAAAGCAAAGGCTTGCATTCCCGCCGCTTCACAACGTTTGAAGAAAGCCGCACTGGGAAGCTCTTCTGCTGCAAAGATGGCTTGGAGGAGTCGCATCACTCTCTGTACCTTTGGTGACAAAGTTTGCAAAGCACTCGGAGCAGAAGACTCCTGTGGTTGCTCTTGCAAGAGTTGCGCCACAGCATCGCCGGTAGCCGCCTGTTCGGTGCGCACCGGTTGTGCCGATTCCAAAGCACGCATAACTTCTGCGTACTGCGTATTCCGCGCATCCGGATCAAGCGCAAGGAGTGCAACGTGGAGCTCCTGCATACGCGTGGGATCTTGCGTGCCATTCGCAAGCGTAGATAGGAACGCATGGACAACATTGCCTGCGCTTTGCAGTGCCTCCGCACTTGTTGTGCCGGCAATAAGCTCTCGTGAAGGTCTCATAGAAAGTAGAGGAAAAGAAGGAAGAAATTGTACAGCGTGCGTGACCCCCAACAAGAGGAAATGTAACGAATTTACACTTTGTAAATAGTGCAGAATCGCCAATAGAGAAGCCAATAAGAGGCCACGCCTGCCTAACGCCTACGGCCATATTGGAGTAACCGATTGGGCAGAGGACAAAACACATACAGAACAAAAAAACAGCAAACAACATATGGGATGGTTCCGCCGCCACGGGGGGTGAAGAGGAAGGCCCTGCCATCCGCCACAGGTGGATGCCGACGAGTGCGGCTCCGAATGCCTGTAGGAGCCGACGAGGAGGCACAGGGCCGGGTGGCGAGGAGCTGGCGGCGGAGCGCTTTCTTTGGTCCTTTCTTTGTCGCCCTGACAAAGAAAGGACAGAACATGGATTCTCCCGAGAAAATACCTCATCTTGAGGAGAGCTTTTCAATGGCAGCCTCAATCTGGGCAAACCAGATAGTATGATTGTTGACTGCCATAATAAGACCAATAATTGCAGCCCAGATGAGGATAAGGAGAATAATAACAGCCCAGAGAAAAAGTGTTGGCATCGCGAGAAAGGGTAAAGTGAATAAACTCTACTCCTTGTGTGTCAGGGATATAGAGGCTTCATCCTAACGAAAATCCTAAAGCGCCTTTAACCTCTCCTCAATCTTCTTCAATTTCGCTTCGCCATCAGCAAGCTTCTGCTTTTCCGTTTCCACCACCTCCGGCTTGGCATGCGCCATAAACTGCTCGTTACCCAGTTTGGCCTGCACACCCGCAAGGAACTTAGTGAGCTGCGCGCGATCCGCCTCCAGACTCTGTTTCACTATTGTAAGATCCACAACGCCTTCGAGCGAGAGATAAATATCCGCACCTTTGAGGAACGCACTCACCACGCCGTGCTTGTGTGCGGGAGCCTTGGCGACGACAGCCAGTTCGCTCACATTCGCCATCCTGAGCACGTGAGCTTTATGCGCGTCCAGAAACTCTCCTGCCCCCGCAGCATGGATCACCGCCGGAATCTTGGCCTCAGGGACAACCCCGTACTCCGCGCGCAAACTGCGGATGGCGGTTACACAATCAATGAGTAGTTGCATCTGCTGTTCCGCCGTCGAATCGATCAACTTCTTATCTGCCACCGGCCACGGCTCTTTGATAAGCAATTCCGTATCTTTAGGCCCGATGGATGCCCACAATTCCTCCGTAACGAAGGGGCAGTAGGGGTGAAGAAGCTGGACGATCGTTCTGAGAGCATGCACAAGCACCGCAGGATTCGACTCACCCTTGCTCAGCTCCAGGTACCAATCGCAGAAGTAATCCCAGACAAAGCTGTATATCCGCTCGCCTGCCTCGCTCAGACGATATTCCTTGAGACCTGATGCGATGTCCTCAATCAAGCGCTGGAGAGAAGACAGCAGCGCCCGATCCGCAACCGAGAGCTTGAGTACCGGGAGCTTGGAACTGAGAGATTTCGGATCGAGTTTCTCTTTCTCACATTGCAGCAACACGAACCGCGACGCGTTCCAGAGTTTGTTTATGAAATTCCTATATCCGGCAATCTTCTCTTCATAGAGCCGGAAATCATTGCCCGGGCTCTGGCCAACGATCATCGAAAGTCTGAGGGCATCCGCTCCGTACTTGGGGATGATCTCCAACGGATCGATACAGGTGGAGGGATCGGACTTGCTCATCTTCTTGCCATCGCGTGTACGCACCAACCCATGGAGATACACGTGCTTGAACGGGATCTGCCCGGTTGCGTAAGTCGTCATCAGAATCATGCGCGCCACCCAGAAGAAGAGGATGTCGTACCCCGTCTCCATCACCGTGGTGGGATGAAACTTCTGGAAGTCCGGACTCTGCTTAAGTAAGTCCTGAAGCGAGAGAGACTGATCAGCTATCAAAGCGGGGTCGATAAGAGTGGACCAAGTCCAGAGACCGGAGGAAAACCACGTATCGAGCGTGTCAGGATCCTGCATCCAACCCTCCCCCGGTGAGGCGGCACTCACACGCTGCTCCTCTCCCTTGTACCACACCGGAATCCGGTGGCCCCACCAGATCTGTCGAGAAACACACCAATCGCGCAGGTTATCGATCCAATGGAAGTACGTCTTCTCAAATCGCTCGGGGATGATCTGGATATCCTTGCTCCGGATGACATCCTGCATGACCTGCTTCAGGCTCATTTTTTTCTTCTTCCAGGACACCACCGGCTTATTCACATCGATAAACCACTGCAATTTGATCTGCGGTTCGATGATTCCCCCACCGCGGCTGTTCACCGCCACATTGTGCTCGTAAGTCTCGTCCACACCGACGAGGAGTCCCTTCTCCTTCAAGCGCTCCACCACCTTGGGCCGCGCTTCCTCGATGGGCATGCCGGCGAATTCCCCGGCGATGGGAAGAAGCTTGCCATTGAAGTCGATGACTTGTTCCTTTGGAAGACCGACGCGTTCCGCGAGGTCAAAGTCCGCTTTGTCGTGCCAGGGAGTCACCGTCATGCACCCCGTACCCATGCTGGGATCGATGATCAGTGCATCTTTGATCACCGTCGCCGTGATCCTGCCGTTGATCCACTCGCACTCGAAGGTATCACCGTGTTTGTAGCGCTTGTAGCGCTCATCATCCGGATGCATCACCACGTACTTATCGCCGAACTTGGTCTCCGGACGCGATGTGGAGATCTGGAAGGGGCCGTATTGGAACATCCAATAGGGCTCCTGGCGTGTGACGTACTCCATTTCGTCATCGCTGACCGTGGTCTGGAGCTTGGGATCCCAATTCACAATCCGGTGCCCCCGGTAGATGAGCCCATCATCGTACATCTGTTTGAAGACGGCGTTCACGCAGCGGTTCAGTGCCGGATCCAAGGTGTAGCGCTCCCGTGACCAATCGCAGCTACTGCCCATTTTGCGCACCTGAGAGCGGATGGTTCCGCGGCTGATATCTACGAACTCCGCAATTTTCGCGATGAGCTTCTCACGCCCGTAGTGCGCGCGAGGATCTTTGATCTTCTCCTCTTTCTGAATCTTCTTGATCACCACGCTCTCCGTGGCAATAGCCGCGTGATCCGTGCCGGGCACCCACAGCGCCTCCTTGCCCTGCATGCGGGCAAAGCGAATGAAGATATCCTCCAGCGCCAGCATCACGGCATGCCCCAAATGGAGCTGTCCCGTGGCATTGGGGGGCGGCATGCTGACCGTGAAGGGTTCTTTCTTACTCTTGGCTTCGGCCTTAAAGGCACCGCTCTGTTCCCAGAGGGCGTAGATGCGGTCTTCGGTGCCTTGGGGATCGTAGGCTTTGGGGAGCATTTGTTGAAAGGGTACCACAGTTACCTAGCCCCTTCTCGACAAACACGCGCAGATTTCGCTTATGCGCACTGATCAATTATCGAACGAGGAAATCGTGCCGTAGGCACACAAATAAATTCGCGCCGAAGACGGGCTTTGCCCGTCTGGAGCGATACCACTAAGGTAAGGGTGGGCCCGTGGGAGGGACACCGTAGGTGGCCATCAAATGAAAATAAGCCGCGGCGAACCCCGCACTTGCTGCGGGGTGGAGCCGCACCTTTGAGGGAAAAGAGAGCTCATGAGAGAAAAACCGTAGGTTTGTCTCTCAAAAAAAATGACCGTCCTGGTAGAGGAGCGGTCATTCGAAGGAAAGAAAGAACGATGTTCCGTGCCAAAAGAGGACGGAAGCGGGAAATGTATACAGAATCACAAAAGCGAATGCAAGGAAAAATGAACAAAAGGGAACCCCAAACGATGTGAACTGTGATAGGATTTGTCCCCCATGGGACGTGAACGCACCCGCATCGGCGCTGCATTCGAGCAAATGAGTAAGGATCTCTCAGAAGGAATCCAAGGAAAAGATATCGTCACGGATGTGGTTCATGGCGCACGGAATTCCATCGTTGCTCTCTGGCATGGTGCTCAGAGCATCATTCCGAGTGCCGCCAATGCATTTAGTGGCCAAAGATACAGCGTGGAACATCGGAATGGGCCGCTCGAGGGAACCACGAATGCCATGGGAAAGATCATCAAAACAAAGGGGCTCCTTGGTAAAGCGAGTGCCATCTTCGCCGAAGCGACGGACGGCCCCATGGATGACGGCATCCACGCTCTGACAGGTGGGGCCGAATGGATCGTGAAACCTGTAGGATCCATGCGCAGCAGAACACACAACCTACTCTCCTCCGCCGCTTAATCCTGCATGCACCCTCTGAGCGAAGCACCATTGGCTGCCGAAGTGAGCATCAACGCTCACGCCCTTGCCACGCTCGGCATTGCGGCAGTTGCCGTATGGGCCGGATGGAAGATCTTCCAGAGGCTCACGAAGAAATAGTGATACCATGGAGAAGATCTATGCCCACCTACGATTTCACCTGCACTGCATGTTCTTCGATATTTGAGGCGTCGCTTCCCTTCGGAAGTAAAATCAAGCCCATCTGCCCCACCTGCGGAAGCAAGAAGACGGAAAAACAGATCACGCCCCCCGCCATCCACTTCAAGGGAACGGGATTCTTCAAAACAGACAATCAAAAAATAAATCATTCTGCCACTTCTCTCCCCTATGAGAAGAAACCAAGTGAGGGAGTGACGGAAAAGAAAACTGAAAAGCCTTCCTCCGAACCTGAGAAGACCTCACCCGCTCCGGCTCCCTCCACACCGAAGACAGAGAAGAAAAGCTCTCCACCCAATCCCTAAAGCTTACCGAACCAACTCCGTACTGCAGACAAAAGAGCATCCGTCACCGCTTTTCCTGTTTCCATCGTCGCACTCCTCGCGCACATCAACAATGCCGTTGCCGCAGTACTCGCGTTTACAGTAAGAGCTGCAACCATCCCCGGAGGCTCGGTTGCCGTCATCGCATTGCTCGCCATCATTGATACGACGATTTCCGCAAAGCATTTCGCGCCGACAGTAGCTTGAACAACCATCCCCGCTCTCCCGGTTGCCATCATCGCACTGCTCCGTTGCTTCAATATGGTTGTTACCACAGAGCTCAAGCCTGCAACGCGCAGAACATCCATCACCGGCAAGTTGATTCTCGTCGTCGCACTGCTCGCCAGGCTGAATCACCCCATCGCCACACTGAGAATACACGGCATGGCACGCGGAGGAACAATCATCGTTATTGCGTCGATTGCCATCGTCACACTCCTCGTCATGATCGATACGTCCATCGCCGCAGTAGTGCAATTCCAAATGACACGACGCGGAGCAACCGTCACCCGAGATCAAATTGCCATCATCACACGTCTCCGGCGGAGCGCAGATAGTGTAATCGCCACACTTTAAGGAACAGAAAGGGAAGGGATAGGCGAGGCGAGCCTGCATGGGCCGAAAGGCAAACGCGGCAGAGCCCATCGCAAGAGAGGCAAGAATCAAGAGGAGTGAACACCTGTGCCAAAATTGATTGTTTGTATTCATAATATGGCTTAATTGTTATTATACACTATATCAGTACTTTTGTTAATAATTACAAGAACTGCCAAATTGGGGTAATTTCTGCTACAATAGAGGAAAATGGTAAACAAGAATCACATAAACCACGGCCCGCTCCACCGTCGTGTAATGGAGAAGATCACGCAACTGCCCTACTCGATGTTGCTACTTCTATGGGTGACACTCGCGGCCGGCTTTGCCGCTGCGTACGCACTCATGGCAAGTTTTATACCTGCACACGCTCCTCAGCAACTTCTGGGGCTTACGCCGCTTGAGCGCTGGGGCGATAGTCTCTATTTCAGCATCATTACCGCCACCTCCACGGGCTACGGCGACATCGTCCCCATGGGATTCTCTAAATTCTTGGCAAGCATCCAAGCGATCTCAAGCCTTTTTGTCTTTGCCATCCTGGTAACCAAGCTCGTAAGTCAGCAACAGGAACTGGCAGTCCGGCAGATGCACAAGCTCACATTCGAAGACGTTTTCCATAATACGCGAGAGGGACTCTTCGTCATCCGCAAGGATTTTGACCGGATGATGGGCAAAGCCAATCACGGCATTCCTCTGGATCATGAAGATTGGGAGGATCTGGCCACCGCATTCAAACAAGGACAGAGTTTACTGCTCAAGATTCCCGAATTCTACGATACTGAACATGCGCTCTACATGATCGACGAACGCCGCGAGCAATTGCTACACGAAGCCGTGCACCGAACGCTCCACCGAATCAACCAACTCATCGATGCCTTCAGTCTTGCGGGAGTGGACTGGGCCACCCACCAGGAAACCACAAGAGAACTGCAGGAACTGCTGACCGTGACCGGTCACATCACTCCCCTCTGGCACGAGCGTTCCCCCTACGCACAGCACGAATCGTTTGATACGATCCTGCGCCTGAAGGAACGAGTGGTAAATCGAATACATCAAGCGCTTCCGTAATCAGGTATTCGACTTTAAGGGAGGAAAAGACAGGAAAAAACCATCCTCATCAACATTCAAAGACATATGGCCATCACCAACCACGCACTATTCTTCCTTCTGGCATTCGGCATCATCTGGGTAATCTCCGGTTTGATCATCGGTGCGATCGATCGCGTGGCAAAGCACTACAACAAGCCGGGGTTCGCCGTGGCATTCTTCGTCTTGGGCATCATGACATCCATCAGCGAAATGTCTGTCGCCTTCAATGCCACGATCGAAAGAGTCCCGGCAATCTCCGCGGGGAACTTGGTGGGGGCATCCGTTGTCATCTTCTTTCTCATCATCCCACTACTGGCTATCTCATCGGGATCGATCGATTTAAACCATACGATCCGATGGAGCACGTTGCTCCTGGCACTCTGTATCGTTGCGGCTCCGGCCATCGTCGCGCTTGATGGAATGGTCCTGCGCAAAGAAGGCGTCCTCCTCCTCCTGCTTTACGGAACGCTGATCTACTACATCCAAAAGAAGCAACCGCTGGAGCAAACCATAGAAAGCACCGTGCATGATATGCGCAGGGAACTGATTCACACCAAAAACACCACGCTCATCGATATCCTCTACATCTGCGGAGGGGCCGTTCTTATATTCCTTGCAGGGAACATGCTGGTCGATGAATCGATCTATTTCACCGCACTATTGGGTGTTCCGGCATCACTCGCGGGGCTCCTGGTGCTGTCCATCGGCACCAATACGCCTGAATTGATCTTGGCCGTTCGCTCCGTGCTCAGCCGTCATACGGAAATCGCCTTTGGGGATTACCTGGGTTCCGCCGCAGCCAACACTGTTCTCTTCGGTCTCCTGCCACTGGTGAACGGATCATTCCTCTTGGACGCCAAAGAATTTGCCGCAAGCTTTATCGTTCTGACGTTCGGCTTGTGTCTGTTCGCGCTGTTCGCACGCACCAAAAGTTCACTCAGCAGAGGCGAGGGAGGCATACTGCTCTGTCTGTACATCATTTTCCTCCTGTCTCAAATCCTGATGATCCTATGATGAATGATTAAAGAAGGGGTGGGTGATCACATGTAGAAAATAATACAAAAAGGGTAGGTTGCCCTACCCTTCTCAGCTCTAAGCGTTCTCAACCATCTTCCTTCACCTTATCTTCGTGGTGGCCCGCGGTGACCTCCGCTCGGCCGTCCTCCGCCGAAGCTGCGGGGAGGAGCGGCGGTATAGCCCTCGGGAGGAGGGGTCATCTGCTTCAAAGACATGCGCGTCTTGCCTTCGACTGCGTCGAATTCGACGCACTTGGCTTGGATCTCTTGGCCCATCTGCAACACATCCTCCACGCGCTCGGTGCGCTGCCACTGAAGCTCACTGATGTGAATCATGGCATCCTTGCCGCGCAGAAACTCTACAATCGCCCCCACGCCATCGATGATACGAACGACCTTGCAGTCATAGACCTTGCCCACCTCCGGCTTGGCGACAATGCCTTGGATCCACTCCTTGGCTTTCTGCATTGCTTCACCATTCAAGGAAGTGACGAAGATAAGACCGCTGTCCTCGATATCGATTTCCACGCCCAGTTCACCCGTAATCTTCTGAATCATTTCGCCTCCCTTGCCGATCACCAAACGGATATCTTCCGGATTAATCTGAATAACCTCGATGCGCGGTGCATGCGGCGAAAGCTCTTTGCGCGGCTCCGCGATGGCTGCCGTCATGACTTTGAGGATTTCCAAGCGCCCTTCGCGGGAACGCTCAATAGCTTCCTCAAACACGCTATCGGGCAGACCCTTGATCTTGATATCCATTTGAATGGCGGTGATTCCTTTCTCTGTGCCACCGACTTTGAAGTCCATGTCGCCGCCAAAGTCCTCTTCATCCTGCAGATCAGAGAGAATGATATATTTGCCTTTCTCTTCATCGGAAATCAAGCCCAACGCAATGCCCGAGACGGGTGCGGCAATAGGCACGCCCGCCGCCATCAGCGCCAACGTGGAACCGCAGGTCGCCGCCATGGAGGAAGAACCGTTGGATTCCAGAATTTCGGTGACCGTACGAATGGTGTAGGGGAAGCTCTCTTCCGTGGGCAGTACCGGCTCAAGTGCGCGCTGCGCAAGATTGCCATGTCCGACTTCACGATTCCCCACAAAGAGCCGATTGCTCGTCTCTCCCACGGAGAACGGCGGGAAGTTGTAGTGATGCATGTAGCGCATTTTGTGCTCACCCTCCATGCCTTCCACAATCTGCTTATCTCCGGGGGCGCCCAGAGTGGTTGTGGTGAGCCCCTGCGTCTCGCCGCGCTGGAACAGTGCGGACCCGTGGACAAAGTTGGGCAGAGGATCAAGCGTGACCGTAATCGGACGGATCTCCGTCACCTTGCGGCTGCTCATGCGGATCCCCTCTTCCAGGATCAAACGGCGCATTTCGCCTTTGACGACCTTATCCATGAGATCGGAGGCATGTGCGTAGAGTTCAATGAGCTCTTCCTTCTCCCCCGCAGGGCCGAATGTCTCCTGGAGTTTTTCTGCGGCACCGTTCATGAATGTGGTGAAAATTGCACGGCGCTCCAACTTCCCCAGGGGAGCCTTGATCGCCTTGGAAACATCCGCAAGCGCCCACTCTTTGAGAATTTTGAGGGCCTCCAAATGCGTGTAGGCGACCGGGACATCGAACTTGGGCTTGCCGGCTTTCTTCTGCACATCGGCAAAGAACACAGCGATCTTCTGTGCCCACTTCTTGCCGAACTGAATGGCCTTGAGTATTTCCGCCTCGGGCACCTGATTGGCACCGGCCTCGATCATCACCACGCGATCAGGGGACGCCGTCACGAACATATCCAAATCGCTCTTGGTGCGCGCTTCCCTTGTCGGATTGAGAACCAATTCGCCACCGATGAGACCCACGCGCACGGTGCCTAAGGGGCCATCCACCGGACAATCGGAGAGGGCCGCCGCCAAGTTGGCTGCGTTGGCTGCTGCAATGTCGTACTCCTGCTCGTAATCGTAAGAGAGGATCGTACAGAAGACCTGAATATCGTTGCGGAAGTGCTTGGGAAACATAGGTCGAAGGCCTCGATCCACCACGCGCCCCAGCAAAACGAACTGATCGGCCGGGCGTCCTTCGCGCTTGCGGAAGCGGCTGCCGCCGATACGACCGCCGGCGTAGTACTTCTCCTGGAAGACCACTTGCAGCGGCATGAAATCCACGCCTGCACGGGCTTTTTGGCTGATAGTGATATTGCCCATGGCCACAGTGCCGCCCATGCGGCAGAGGACGGTGGCGTTGGCCTGTGTGGCGATAAGACCGGTTGAAAAAACCATCTCCTGATCGCCGAGCATCAAGGAGAAATCCTTCTGCACTGCGGCAGAGGACGAACGAGGGAGAATAGACATACAGAGAAAGGGGAAAGAGATAACTCTCCTTTCCTGCAAGTGCGATCCGCTGTGTGTGTGGATTCACGCGGCCGCGCACTCAACGTGAATGCAGAGCAGTGTAAACCCAACACAGAGGAGGAAGAGAACCTGAGGAAGGAAAGAGCGAGGCTATTGTACGCTCAAGAAAAGTGAGGGGAAGGGGCATATGGGAGATTTCTCCCCCATCCCCAACCCTTCCCCCGCCGGGGGAAGGGGGCAAGGGTGGGGGACAAACACACACAGCACAAAAAAAGCCCTGCACCGCGATGGATGCAGGGCTCATAAGGCTGCAGATGCTCAATCGCACAACCATCCACCTATGCTCGGCCTCCCTTCTGCCTTCCGCCGTCCTTCTTGTTCCGACACATCTTCTTCGTGGAAACCCTCATACAAACATTGGAAGGTTCCATCATTCTTCGCAGGCACATGCAGAGCCTGCTCTACTCTTCTGTAGAGATCCTCCGAAAGATGTTCCCGCAAGTACGCAAGGGCATGACTCTGTTTCAGTGCCTGCGCAATTTCCTCCCTCTCACGAGCCACATCAGCGGCAATACGATCCGGATTAAAACACATATCTGCGTCTCCTCGTCCTGTGTTGTGAAAGATCTGCAACCGATTCCGCGCATGCGGAATCACTCTGCGAATGCAGAGCGCTCTGCTGACCATAAAAAATCCCCAGGGCGCTCCGCATGCATCATCGGAACTTCACCACCCGGAAGATTGTGGCTTGCGCGTTGAGTCGAACGTCGATGCAAGATCGACCCGATACCTATCGAATTCCCTGAAATCAATTGTTCCCTGTGACGGAACACTCGTCACCACCGCGTACGGCGGATAGACCGCACCGTCACGTAGAACGTCGAATCCGGACTTTGGATCAGCTAGTAAAGCAAGAACTCGTGCACGAACATGAGGCGGCAGAACATCGAGCACAGATAGATCTGCAAGCGGAAGGCTCACCTCGCAACGTTCAGCCCCCGCCTTCTCCTCCAAAGGATAGACACTGATGCGAGCCGCTGTTGTGGGGAGTGTCTCCATGTACCGCTACAACGGTACATTGTCCCAAGAGTGATTGCAAGGGTAATTTTCTGTTTCTTTTTGTTGTTTCTCCCCCATCCCCAACCCTTCCCCCGGTGGGGGAAGGGGGAGCTCCTTTGTGTTTTCCCCTCCGCCTCCGGGGGAGGGGCCAGGGGTGGGGGAAAACATATACAGACACAAAAAACAGTCCTCGTCTTAAATCCCCAATACTCCAATCCCTAATCCCTCTTCTTCCCCATCTTCTCCAAAAACAACTTAAATCCCCCTCCTCCATACTGCAGCATCCGCGATCCCCGTGTGATCTTGCTGATACTGATATTCAACTTTTTGGCGATCTCGCGTTGCGGAGTGCCCTTGGCCAGTTCTTGAACGAGCTGCCAGCGCTCGGCAACGGACGCAAGCTCCTGGGGCGTGAGGATGTCATTGAGTAATTTCTCCGCTTCCTGCTCGCTTTTAATATGCGAAAACAATGCGTACAGATCCCGAAGGTGCTTGGGAGCCAGAGCCATGCAACGAAAGTATACATCTAAGGCGATATTTCGTCCTTGAATCCCCAATATGCTAATTTATTCCCTCTTCCGCGGCCACCACGGCCATAACTTCCTGGGTTGCGACGTAGGATATTCAATCCCCATGAGCTTATCCCAAAGGGCCTCCATGCGTTTGCGCTCGCAACCGGCTATATGTCTGTTGGAACTGAACTGAGCAGGCATGGAAAGTGTGTCATCCGTGATCGGCGCATGAACCGCCTCGCGACGGAGGAGATGGGCATCATTGACCATGCTGTGATACGGAGGATGCGCAGGATTCCCTGCATGCGCCTCTGCGACATTCAATGTGTTCGGGAATTCCTGTGCCAACTCATGAAAACCTGTGGCGTTTCCATCAACCACGATGACGCGCGCATGTCCGTTATGGTTGTGCATGAGCCGCGATAACGTACGACGGAACTCCTCATGCAAGGGTCCTGTCACCAACCGATCACTCCCTGTGAGGATCTCCAGCCTTTGTCTGGTACTGCGCAAAATCGCCGCAGAGAATGCGAGGGCGCTTAACGGAAGGGAATGTGGGTACTTCGCGTGCTGAAATGCATCGTGGTTATGAAGCATGAGATCCGCAATATTCAGCTGTGTCTCCCCCATGGCATCGATACCATGTTCCCGAACCAGTTGCTCGGCATCACCGAACGTCATCTTCTTTGAACGCGGTTCCGGTAGCGTTTCTACAGTGGCAAGGGACATAAAACGGTGGGGAATTGGAGATCACAGTACCCCCGCTCTATCCGGAGGCAAGGTTAATCGTGAAAGGGCCCCCAGGCCACCCCGTAATTCCTCGCTTTACTCGGAATGACGGGGAACCCCGGCGGTGTCCCTCTCACGAGCTCACCCTTCCCTAAGATGTGTCGCTCCACCCCGATAGCCAAGTGCGGGGTTCGCGACGATTTATTCTTTGCGGAAGCACAGGGGAAATTGTTAGTTGAAAGCGCTCTCCGCCAAAACAACTTAAGGACAACAAAACATTTCAGTCCTTCTCGCCTCTTTGAAAAGAAAAATCCCTTACTTCTTAAGCTCGTTGGATTCCAGTACTGCCTGGTAGCTCTCCGGCTGGTTCATCTTAAGATAATTTAGGAGCTTGCGGCGCTGTGCCACCATGCCCAAAAGTCCCCGACGAGCCGAAAAGTCCTTCTTATGTTCACTCAAATGCTTGCTGAGAAGATCGATCTCCTTGGTGAGAATGGCCACCTGCACGGGCGCGGAACCGGTATCCTTTTCATGCGTGCGGTGCTTGGTGATGAGACGCTTCTTGATGGTGCGCTTGAGCGACATAGAGAGAAGGGGGAACTTATGACGAGCAAAAAAAGTTTGGAGCCGTGCCGCCGGAGCGGAAAACGCTTGAGAGAGGAAGCGCGGACAGGAGCGAATTCTATGCGTAATTTTGCGGAATGCAAGAAATTTGGATCTTAACAGGAGGAGAAGGACCATGGGCCAAATGAAAGAAGAGTGGACACACGTCCACCCTGCGCCTACTCTGTCCCCATCCTTACCAAGGACTACCCCGTCGCGGAAGCAAAGACGACCCGCCGATCGGGGTCTGTAACCCTGTGCTAGGATGCGGTCATGACGACTCTCACCATCCTCTTCGGCATCATGGCATGCGGCGTTGCATACATCGCCTGGACGAGCAGAACCTCCAAAGTGGCCGGGGATCCTCTGCTCAAGGCGGAGATCGATCGCCGGACGGAAGAAATCGGCGAACTCAAAAACATGATGAAGGAGCTCACGGCCAAGAAATCCAAGATGGAAGGAGAGAACAAACAGATGTACGCCACCCAAATCAAGTTGGATGCGGATCTGAAGGCGCTCGCGCGGGAACGCGACGCACTGCAGGAGCGCATCGCCAAATCCGAAGCCGGACAAGACGCGCGCGAACGGCGAAACGAGGACATGATCAAGAAACTGGAATCCGCCAAGCAATCGCTGGAGGATGAACAGAAGCGCGTGCGACACGAGGATGAAGAACGCCAACGGAAGGAATTGGAAGAGAGAGACCGGCAATGGGCCGAACATGAAATGAGCGTGATCGCCCTGCTCACCGACCTCTGTAAGAAGCCCCAGCACGCATTCACGAGTTACGACAATAATAACCTACCGGAGGGATTCCACGGCAACTTGAAGCCAGATTTCCTCCTTTCGTTTCTGGATCAATATGTGATCTTTGATGCCAAGATCTCCAAGGCGATGAACCTGCAAATCTACATCGATGATCAGGTGAAGAAGACCGCTGCAAAGGTGAAAGGGAAGGAAGGCATTTATCCCCGCATCTTCCTGGTGGTCCCCACGAATGCCATCAGCGAGCTCAAGAAGACCTATTTCTATGAAGACGGATTCCACTTCTACGTGGTCTCACCCGAGGCACTGGCTCCCATCCTGGCCAGCCTCAAGCACATCGAGAGCTATGAGAAAGTTGAAGGATGGGATCCGCAGGAGCGGGAATCCATCATCGATCTGATTACGCAGTTCGATTACCACATCAGCCTCAGAAACTTCACCGAGTACCAACTCCTGCAACACGGCATCGATACGCTGGAACGCACCCAGAACACCGATACGGAACTGGCAAGGCAAGTGGCCATCCGCAAGGGCAAGATGCGCGCACTCAACTTCAAGACTGCCGATCAACGAGCATTCGTGAGTAACCCCGAGCTCCTGCGTAAAGAGCTTAAGGAACTCACGGAACCGCAGTCCAAGATGAAGGAATAAAATGTAAAAATACAGAAACACACACCGGTTGGAAGGGGGGGAACGGAAGTGGGGGGAAACCCGCAGGTTTCCCACCTAAGCTTGGCCGTCAGGAAGGTATGGGGGTGTCGGGGGCCTAGGGAACCGGACAAGGTTCCCTGGCCCCTGACAAAAGGAAACAGGTACATATATGACTCAGTGAGGAAACAACCCCTCCATAGTTGTCACCTAAGACAAAGGAAAACGAGGTTGACTCACACAAAAACCCGCCTACCATAGACTCAAGAAATGTATCAGTTCAGCGCCATCATCAGCCTCGTCCTCGTCGTCATCCCCCTGGGATAGCGCGAGCGTGCTGATGTATGCACTCCACCTCGCGCAAGCGGGGCTTCTTTTTATTTCCCTCCCTCCTCCTCCCATGTCGACCCTGTGCATCAGCAGCGGCTTCACGCGCTTCCCAGAGACCGAGGTATCCGTCGAGCCCAAGATGAATGGCAAGCCGGTCGCCATGCGCCCGCATGAAGGGGGCACCTCGGATCACATATTCGATTCCTTCCAAGTGCGCACGCAGCACCTCCCCATCGCAGGGGATCCCACGCGCACCCCGCACGAGAGCATCGTGTACTGCTCCCCAGCCACGATTGACGGGAAGAATGCCGTTCGCTTGCTGGGCTACTGCCGCCAGGCCCGGCGCCGCATCATCCTCACCGCGATGACCCGCGAACGCACATTTGTGGACTACATCATCCAGAGCCTGCACGACCGGATGACCCGGCAACCTCCTGAAAATCTGGAACTGCGCAAATACGTCTACGGAGCTCATAAATCGGGTGATTGACTTACTTTGCAGAAGAGCTATCGTGCTTTCCTTTTCCCCCCAAGAACATGAGTGGAATCACAGCTCCCACAAGAAAACATGACGGTGTGCAGGAGGGTCTGGAGTGGTGGAAGGTGGGTGAAAGAATTGTCATACGTGATGTCATCACCGAAGAAGTAGTTGAAGGCACGCCGCTCCCCGATGAAACGGAAGTGGAGACGCGCAGACGCATCGCAGACACCATGGGGAGGGTGGTGACGGAGCCGATGATTCCGAAACAAGGAACTGTGTGGGCTGCTCTTGCCAACGCACTCGCGGATCCGGACAGAGCTGCAGCCGGGCAGAAACCTTCCGTTGAATGAAGAAATGCATCCTCCGGTAACCGCACCGACGATTGGAAACTTTGCACAAGGAAACTCGCAGACACTCTGATAGGATGCCCCGGTGCATCAGAAGGATCTCTTCACCGGGACATTGAATAAGCCGCAACAGGAAGCCGTGGAACATGTTCAAGGACCGCTCCTGATCTTGGCGGGAGCGGGCAGCGGCAAGACCAAAGCACTCACGCATAGGATCGCGCACCTGATCGCGCAAGGCGTTCCTCCTTGGCAAATCTTGGCCGTCACCTTCACCAATAAAGCGGCCACCGAGATGAAGGCGCGCATCACCAATCTCCTTCAATTGACCGGCGGAGATGATCTTTCTACCTGGGGAACAAGCGGTGCCAAGCTGCCGGTGATGGGCACCTTCCACGCCATCTGCGCGCGGATCCTACGGAAAGATATCGAACATCTGGGCCGTGATCGCTCCTTTGTGATCTACGATCAGGATGATCAGGAGCGGCTGATGAAACAAGTCTTCCGCGAACTCAAAATCGAGGAATCCGAACTCAAGCCCAAAGCGGCTCTGGGTTACGTGGGGCGCTTCAAGTGTGAGGCTATCAGTCCGACTGAAGCGCTCAAGCAAGCAACGACCCCGCGCATGCAACTGGCGATCAAGACTTTCGCCGCATTCAACAAAGCACTTCGGGCAGCGAACGCTTTGGACTTTGACGATCTGATTCTGGAAACAGTCCGACTCTTCCAGGAAGTACCCGCTGTGCTGGAGCGCTACCAGGAGGCATGGCGCTACCTCAATGTGGATGAGTACCAGGACACCAACCACGCGCAGTACCTGGTGGTGACGCTGCTGGCGCAGAAATACAGAAACCTCTGCGTCATCGGCGATCCGGACCAATCCATCTACGCCTTCCGCGGCGCCGATATCCGCAACATCCTGGAGTTTGAAAAGGAGTATCGCGATGCCAAGCGCATCAAGCTGGAACAGAACTACCGCTCCACGCAATTGATCCTCTCCGCGGCCGACGCGGTGATTGCGAGTAATCCCAATCGTCCAAAGAAATCCATGTGGTCCGAGCGCAAGGAAGGACCCAAGATCACCGTCAACGAAGTGGCCGACGAGCGCAAGGAAGCCGAGGAAGTGGTGCGAAGAGCGCAGGAACTGCGTACAGAAGGTGTAAAGCTCAACGAGCAAGTGGTGCTCTACCGCACCAACGCGCAATCGCGTCTGCTGGAAGAAGCCTGCATGCGCACGGGACTCCCCTACCGCATCGTGGGCGGACTCAAATTCTACGCACGCAGGGAAGTGAAAGACGTGCTGGCGTATCTCCACATCATCTTGAACCCCAGCGATATCGTCTCCCTCCTGCGAATTATCAATGTCCCTTCACGCAAGCTGGGGGATACGACATTGGAGAAGATCCGTGCGTGGAGCGGATTGAAGGGACTCTCACTCTGGTCCGCCCTCCAGGCAATCGATGATGTTCCGGACTTGAACGAGGGAACCCGCAACAGGATCCGTGATTTTGTCGGAGCGCTTGCGGACCTTCAACATACGGCGGCATCCGTGGTCGTCTCAAACCTTGTCGAACAACTCCTCAAGCGCATCGGCATGGAGAAGTGGCTCAAGGATGACACGGAAGAGGGCGAAGAGCGCTGGCAGAACGTCTTGGAACTGCTCTCGGTGACGCATAAATACGATGCCTTAGAGCCGCATCTCTCGCTCGTGAGCTTTTTGGAGGAAGTGGCCTTGGTCTCGGAAGTGGATAAGCTGGCCGCCCTGCGGGAAGACGCTCTGACGCTCATGACTCTGCACCTGTGCAAGGGACTCGAGTTCGAGCACGTCACCATCACCGGATGCGAAGAGGGAATCTTCCCGCATAATTCAAGCGTGTACGATCGCGAGCAACTGGAGGAGGAGCGCCGCTTGATGTACGTGGGGATGACGCGTGCCAAGACCTACTTGGATCTCCTCTGTACGCGATCGCGCATGCTCTGGGGAGAGACACACATCAATGCCGCCAGCCGATTTTTAGCCGACTTACCCGATGCGGCGATCGAACGCAGAAGCGACTCGGTCTTAAGCGCTTTTGCCTGGGCTTCTGAGCGCGGCGAGAAGGAAGCGCTTGCAGGTGGAAAACTGGAACCCTACCGTCAGAGCGAGCATCTTAAGATGGAATTCAATCAAGACCTGGGAGCCGAAGATGACGGCCAGGAAACGATGCAGGAAGGCGCGCGCGTGGAGCATGCCGTCTACGGCAAGGGAACGGTCACGGGAGTGCGAGGCGGCATCGCCGATATCGCATTCGATTCGGGACAGAAAAAGAGCTTTGCGATCTCCATAGCGCCGCTGAAGATCCTTTGATGAAGCTATCGACGCAACCTCTCCCCCTACCCCCTTCTCTGGAGAGGGGGGTATGTGTCTTATTTGATTTCTCCCCCATCCCCATCCCTTCCCCCGGTGGGGGAAGGGTGCACGCGAAAGAGCTTTCCCCTCCCCCTCCGGGGGAGGGGCGAGGGGTGGGGGAGAAATTTCAGCAGCGAAACTACTGCCGGTAGTACGTCCCCCGTAGGCCAGCCTCATCGAACGGCACCCACTGAAAAGTCGTCGTCCCATCCGTCCACGAAATGGCTCCGGCAGAAGAAGCCGAACCAGCCGGCGTGAGAGAGATCTGCAATCCCGCACTCTGCGATCCCGATGGAACCGCGATGTCGCCGTAGAGTGTCAGTGTCCTGCTACCGCTTGCCACCGTGCCGATGGACTCCGGCAAGGACGAACAAGAAACGCTGGTCCCCGCAACGGAACAATTGAAGCGTTCAGAGGAGCCGTCTGCGCCGATCTTCACAGTAGAGAGCGTGACGCCACCGGTGATACCAGCCTCGAATATAAGATCGGTGATCCGCAAATCCGCTCTGCCGTCGCCGATACCACCAGCGAAGCGAAACGACCCGAGTGTACGTCCCGGTCCGCCGATGAGCGCATCGTCCGCTTCATCCGCGTTTGCGATCGCAGTGAAAGAGGAGCGCGCCGTCTGGAAAATTCCAAACGTGTCCGTGGACGATTGGGTATAACGGCGCGTGCTCCAATCCCCCCGGCCTTTGATCGTGAAATGATCGATAGCGACGGTTTCCCCACTCACGCCGCCGGCATCGAAGGGTGAGAGCACGACACGGGCGTACACAGAGGCTTCCATCCGTCTGGGAACCGCCAGAAAACCGCTGGATATTTTGAGAACGAAGGAAGATGGGGCAGCGGAATCGCGCGAAGCATCGCCCAAGTACCGGCCATCCGCAGTGGCATACAGCCGAACTTGATCGACGGAATCGACAGCGCCTGTGAAGACCACATCGATCTCATCCACCGTGAATGGCTCCACATTGTTGAAAATTTTTGCGGCCCCGAGGATGGAGGAAGTGGTACCGAGCCGCAGGATCGTAGGCAACTGCGAGAAATCTGTATTGGAATCGGTGACGAAGGAGGAAGACGAAGAAGTAAAGGAAACAGAAGATGATGAAGCGGAACGCACCTGATGCGTCAGGCAGGGATCCGCAAAATACATGATCGGATGACCGTCTGCGGTGCACGTGGGTTGACTGGAACCATCAGGACAGATGGTGGGATTGCACGAAAACGACGACGCGGATGAGGCGGAATTCCCTTCCTGGGCAGCGCGCAGTGCAGGAAGTTCGCTCCGGCTGTATGCCAGGAAAGAAGCGACGAGCTGAGCGACTTCTCCGCGCGTGAGAAGATGATCGGGCATAACGTCGGGCAGTGCGATCCCCTCGGTGATCGCATACGTAAGGAACGGCTGATACCAATCTGTTCCGGACCCTTCGGTGACGGGCAACGCGGATGTGGTGGAGAGCATCTTCAACGCCTCCACATCATTTACCGTCCGTTCGGGATGGTACAGGCCATCGGGATTGCCTCGGACGAAACCGCGGAACTTGGCCTCACAGACATACTGCCCGAACCAATCATCCAGCGAGACATCGGGGAAGCAATGTTGACCTGCATCGAACACTCCTCCTTTGTAATAGTCATATCCGCTGAAAGGATTCTCATGAGCCTGAATGTAGGGAATCATCACCATCTTCAAAAATTCCGCACGATTCACAGTGGCGTCGGGTCGAAACGTACGGTCGGGATAGCCGCTGAGAATCCCCTCCTGCGTAAGAAAGCTCACCGCAACGGCAGTGGGTCGATCGCTCAATGCATCGGCATCGCGATAGTGCGCAATATTCGTCGTGTCGTACGCGGCAAGAGCCACCACCGGAAGGAGAAAGAGGAAAAGCGCAAGGAATCGACGCATGAAGAGTTGGAAAGGAGCGGCCATTCTAGCACACAACCCATCAAGCTTTAATTAAGAGAAAACAGAACAGAAACGGCACACAAAAGTAGACTCCCCCGGCCTTACGGCCGGGGCCCTCACTGCGCCTCCGGCGCAGGGCTCTACAGCAATTCGAGCTGCGCTCGTCCGGCGTCTTCCTCTCCCTGCTGCTCGATGTATTTGCGGATGATTTCTTCGTTGACTCCCACCGTGGATACGAAGTAGCCGTCTGACCAAACGCTCTCGGTGCCCCAATAGACCTTTTTGAGGAAGGGAAACTTCTGTCTGAGATGACGAGCGGTGTTGGACTTGATGATGTTCACGACCTTGCTGACAGGATATTTAGGAGGAATCCACATGAGTATATGGATGTGATCGTAACCATGATTGATTTTCTGGATGTCCAATTCCGGATGATATTCATGCAATTCCCTCAGGGTTTTTTCCATGTATTCAAAAACTCCATCGTTAAAAATCCTACGACGGTACTTCGTTCCTAGGATGATGTGGTAGATGCATTCGTAGGCACAGTGATTCTGTTTTTTGAATATTCGAGGCATGGCAACAGCTTACGGATGTTCGGAAGACGCCGGAAGCTCTCCACCCCCGGCCTTACGGCCGGGGTTGTTCGGTGGAATAACACACACCGGTTGGAGGAAGGTGGGTAGGAAACAAAAACAGCATACAAAATCTATGGAAACGCGCCGATGTGGCGGCTTAAGCGCGAGGGGGTCATCGGCGCAGCGCTTTCCCTGCCCTGAGCGAAGCCGAAGGATTTCGTCCTTTCTTTGACGCGCTTGGCAAAGAAAGGACAAGAAGGATAAAAAAAGGAAAAAATTACCGGACAACCGCAGGCACAAACCTTGTCCCGATCTGCTCATGCCCCAGGAGCACCCGGGGAATGATATCCGGCTCGTGGGCGTAGGCGATGACCGATTCGATCCCCTGCCTTGCCAGCTGTTCGGCGATATGCGCCTTGCTTTTCATACCACCCCTCCCGTTCTTGGAGGAAGACCCATTCACAAACTGTCGGTAATCCTTGGAGCCAAAGGGGACTTCACGAATGACGCTCTCAGGAGCATCGAGCCGCTCCAGTATTCCAGGGACGCTTGTCAGGAAGAGCACGCGCTGCGCACCTATGAGCCGGGCGACATCTCCGGCAAGTTGATCGTTATCGAATCTGAATTCCCGCACGGCCACCGTATCGTTCTCATTGAAGATGGGGATCCCGGACATCTGCGATGCAAAGATCCTCTCAAGGGTGCGATGCAGGTTATTGCGCCGCATGCGGCTATCCATGTCCGAGTGCGTGACCAGGATCTGATTCGCGATACAGCCGTGCGCCTGCAGTCCCTTCAGATACTCCGCGAATAGCATCGGTTGCCCTGCGGACGCGTACATCTGTTGCGTAGCCAAATCTTCATCGCTGCGCTTTTGCGTTTGATAGAGATCGCGACCCGTGGTGACCGCGCCGGAGGAGACCAAGCCGATTCTCTGAATCTGCTGACGGACCCGCGCGAGTTGTGCCGCTATGGACGCGACCGCTTCACGATCCAGATGATTATCCGGAGTAGTGAGCCCGTCGGAACCGATTTTGACGAGAGCCGTATCGATGATGTTCTGATGGTGATGATGCATAGAGATGGGAAGAAGTGAGAGAGTAAAGACGTACCGTCGGTACATCTCAACGAAAAATCCGGGGGAACCCGGATCACGGCTTGGGGGCAAGTGCCCCACGTCACTCAAAAGAGTTTACGCAGGCAGCACCTCCCCCGCACGCGGCGGAGTGAAGGAGCTGACCTGCGGTGTCACTACGTGTGACATACGTGCAATACGGTACTGCAAGCCAAGAATCACTGTCAAACAGATGCCGGTAATCGCCCAAAGATATGATCCGAAGCATCCGCAGCATCCAGGAGAAGGCGCTCTGTATCCTTCCAGGAAAGGCAAGGATCCGTGATGGACAGTCCACCTCGATTCATGGCTGCAGAAATAGCCTGATTCCCCTGGAGGATGAAGCTCTCCACCATACACCCGCGTACCAACTCGTAACCGTCCAATCCGCTCTGGCGCGCCTGCAGCACTGTTTGCACCACATGTTTCTGGAGCGTGGGGTCTTTGCCGTTTCCGTTGCCGCAATTTCCGTGGCTCGCATCCACGATGATTGCAGGGTTCTGAATATCACGTTTGGGATCTCTCAAGTGCTTTGCAGCAAGCGCCACACTCTGAGGATCGTAGTTGGGTCCTGCTGGACTGCCGCGCAGGATTAAATGCGCAGAGCGATTTCCCGAGGTTCTGACGTGCCATCCGCCATGTGGAAGATGCTGCGGATGTTGCGTGCGCTGCACGCCATCCACTCCAGTAGGAATGGACCCTTCAACCGGATGCTTCACGCCGACAGGACAATCCTCCGTGTCCTGCTCGTCTAAGGATAGGAGACCAGAAGCGACATCGCGATGCTGCTGATCCGCTGCACTGCGTGCACCCAGTGCGACATAGGTGAGGAGATTGGCGAAGTATGGATCATCGCCGATGTAGAGCATTTCATCCGCCAGAGGCAATTGCATGCCAACACGGTGCATTAATTCCCGACAGTGCCAAACTCCCTTCATAATATCCTGCTCAGCAAGCGGATCCGGCTGGATGAGTGGACCGGGCCACCCTTCAGATGTCCGCGGCTTCTGCAGGTAACAGCGCATGACAATCTCCACACGATCACGAATTCGCTCGGACACTTTTGTTAGCAGATCGGCGTACTCGTGTACGGCCTCGGAAGGCCAGGCGGAACACGGCCCCACGATCATAAGCAAACGGGGATCCGTTCCGGCCAGAATATTGCGCACACGTGTGCGATGCTCTTGCACACGGTGCTTCTCTGGCAAGGTTGGAAAGCGACTGAGGACTTTCTCGGCAGAGGGAAGTGGATTGATTCTCTGGTACGGCATGGAAGAAAGAGGAAAAAGAAATAGAGAGGTCTATCGTAGAATGTGCAACGCTAGAATCATCTGGATGAGCACCCTGCGACGCTCCTGCAGATCCGTGAGTGCGAGCAGGGCTTTGGACATGCCAATAGCATTGCGATCCTGCAAACCCAGATGGAGCGCATCGACGATGGGAGACGGAAGTGCGTCTTCTATGCGCTCATCGTCATCGGGCACCCATCGATGCAGAATGCACTTATGCATGAGTGCGGCAGTGATCGTGCGGATGAATCCGGCATCCTGCACCGAATGCTCCCCGATGTGCGGATCTGCCTCATCCTCTTTAGGATGGCCAGAACAGTCGTCATGGTGCAGAGAGGATGAATGCAACCAAGTCACAGAGATGGAAGATGGGGGTGATAGAGTGGTGATACTCATGGGGGTGGGGGTAATGAAAAAATGAATCTTCCGCGGGGGGAAGGGGCGTGAAGATCTGATTGTCTCGTTTCTTCAGATCCTTGGCGCCTTCCCCGCTCGATAGAGAGGAAAGGTGAAGCCAATGGAGAAGGTACGAGGAACCATACGAAGAAGCTCAGACGGCTCTGCTGCTGATCAATACATGATCTGGGTAGGTTTGCTGCCAAACAGGCCTGTTGAGTTCGCACGTGACGCGAACGTTGCGCAATCCCTCGGCAATTTGTACTGCGATAGCCGGAAGTTCTACATCCGCCATTACGAGGATCGCAATCATTGCGGAACGGAAGTCTGGGCAGAGTTTCCCCTGAATGGTGAGTGTTTTGCCCTCAATGTAGAGCTGTGAGAGGGCGCCATCGAGCGGCTCAACGCATCGTGGATCAGGATGCAATGCTTGCTGATCCGGTGAGAGTGAGGAAGTCATGGAATCAAGGTGGAATAACGAATAAAACCCCTCCGCTGCGTGGGGGAGGAGGTGAACGTCTGATCGCTGTAAGCTACTTCAGACACATCGGCTCCGCCCCCGCGCTAAACGCGAAGTACTGATAGCCGAAGCTAAACGTCTGAGGAACCATGAACGGATACACTTTACTTCATTGAGCTACGCTGTCAATCTTCTTCGCAAGAATGCAACTATCCGATGAGATTCGGCAATTCTGTACGGTTCATCGCCTGCGGCTGAATACCGATCTGGGGCAGCATTTCTTGATCGATGCCGATATTCTGCAGGCAATCGTCGATGCCGCCAAAATCACACCGGGAGAGCACATTGTTGAAATAGGCCCCGGTATCGGCGTGCTTACGCGGGAGCTATTGAAGAAGAACGCGCTCGTCACCGCCATTGAGCTCGACGAGAGGATGATCCCACTCCTGAAAGAATATGTCTCGCAAAACGAATCAACGAAGAAGCGAATCAACGAATTAACAGCCATCCAGGCCAACGCTCTACATGTAGATATGCCCCAACAGAAATACAAAGTCGTCGCCAATATCCCCTACCACATTACCTCTCCCCTCCTGCGGCACCTTTTCCTGGAATCCCATGTAAAGCCGACAAGCCTCACGCTCCTAATTCAAAGGGAGGTCGCGGAGAATATCTGTGCCACGGAAGATGCCGGCATGCTCACGATCTTGGTCGCACTCTTCGGTACTCCGCGTCTGGTCACCAAAGTCCCACCCTCCGCGTTCCTGCCTCCGCCCAAAGTGGATTCGGCCGTGCTCCAGATCGATTGTTTCTCAGAGCCCCTCACGAACAGAGAGACGATTGAGCAGATCTTCGGATTGGTAAAGGCTGCCTTCGGCCAGAAGCGCAAGATGCTCCGCAATACCCTAGGGGCGTTCCACGGAGGAGCAGAACGCCTGGCAAGGCTTGGCATAGAGCAAACAAGGCGACCCCAAACACTTTCCATCCAAGAGTGGATCGCCCTGGCCAAAGCAACAATGGAAAATTGATACATGACACCCGGGCGACTCTCGCTCACGTTCCTCCTCACGTTTCTCTCTTCAACTTTTTTCTTGCAATGGTGGCAGCGCACTCAGTATCCGTTCGAGCTTTGGCTTGGGATCGGCATACTGATCGCACTCTGTGTGATCGGCAGCCTGCAGGAGGAGACGCGCACGCCTTCAATCTGGATGCTGGCGATCGCCCTGGGAATCGCCCTGGCGTTCTGGAGTGTGACACGGACAACGCACCGCCCAACGTCTCAGACGGTGGACTGGTACGCACGCGGAAGGCCGGTGATCGTGCGCGGCGTGATCGTCGATGAGCCGGATCGCCGTCCGCTCCAAACACACTATACCGTAGAAGCGCACCTTCTCTCCCAGAGCGGGAGCTCATCATGGCTCCCCATCTCGGGACGCATCTTGGTGACGGACCGCAACGGATGGCCCAAGTATCAGTACGGCGATGCTCTGATCATCCGGGGAAAATTGGAACGACCGGAGATCATCAATGGCTTTCACTACGACCAGTATTTGAGTCTGACAGACATCTATACAGTGATGAATGCGACGACGATTGAGCGTCAGAATATTCCGGTTACCTGGAATCTCTTCACCATGCTCTATGCCTTTAAGGATCGGTTCGAAGCCCGTTTGAATCGCCTCTTCCCGGAGCCGCACGCCGCATTCGCCGCAGGACTCCTCACCGGGTCTCGCCGCGGCATCCCCGAGCGTCTTTCCTTAAGTTTCATGCGCAGCGGACTCACGCACATCGTGGCGATCTCCGGCTACAACATCACCATCGTCATCACGGTGATCATGGGCTTGCTCTTTTGGTTGCCACTCAGATGGCGGATCCTTCCCGCGGCAACCGCTATCATCGCCTTCACTATCTTGGTCGGAGCCAGCGCCTCGGTGGTGCGCGCCGCCGTCATGGGAATCCTTGGGCTTCTAGCACTCTCCTTGGGCCGGCAATCCACAACTCGACTTACGATTCTGTGGGCCGCACTCCTGATGATCATCTGGAATCCCAAGCACCTATGGTACGACGCCAGCTTTCAACTCTCCTTTGCCGCAGTGGCAGGACTTGCGGAACTCTCGTCATTCATCAAGCCGCGACTCACCTGGATCCCGAATGTGCTCGGCGTGCGCGAATCGCTTGAAGCGACGATCGCCGCACAGCTTTCCTCCGTTCCCGTGGCACTCCTGATCTTTGGCAATCTCTCACTGGTGGCTCCTCTGGCCAATATCCTGGTGGCCCCGGCTATCCCGCTGGCCATGCTCCTGTGTACCCTCGCCGTGATTGTAAGCTACGGTTCATTCTTTTTTGGTCAACTCATCGCCTCCTTAGGTTGGGCCATGCTCCAGTGGGCGATCCTCGTTGCAGAGACGCTCGCATCCATCCCCTCTGCCGCACTGCACTTTGAGAGCGTGAGTGTGTGGGTGATAGTGGCGTACTATGTGGGGCTGGCGGGGGTCGTCCTCTGGAACCAATCTACCTCACCCCCTTAACCCCCTCTCCGTTCCGGCCAATGCCAACCGGAGAGGGGGGAGCAACTTTTTGTATAGCCAAATTCCCCCTCTCCCGGGGAAAGTGGAGTGGCTAGGGAGAGGGGGGAAGGGGGTGAGGCAGAAAAAAGCGCTCACAAATACTCCCACGACCTCAGCTTATCCGAATCATCCACCCACCGATCCCCGATATCCGTGCGATAGTACATGTTGGAGATGAGGATATTCTGAATGCGCGTGTACATCTGTTTCTGCGCCTCCCGCATGGTCGTCCCCGCACCGGAAACCACCAATGCCACTCCTTCCTGCCCCGTGATCAGCCACTGATCATTTTCCTGCTGCAGGTCGCCGATATGGATGCCGTCGGTCATCTTCTTTTTAAAGACCACCACGGCGTCTTCGGAGAAGGATTCGAATGTCTTAGGATCGTTGAACGGGAACGGCGGCACCACGATGAGCGCGCACACTTGATACCCGCGCTTCACTTTGATGCCGTTGCCCTCGCCGGTTGCCATGCGCAAAAGTAATTCACCCATGGGCTCAGTGATGCCCTCTTCTTGCAGACAGATAAATGGAAAGCCGAAGCGACAAGTGAACTCCAGCGGGTAGATGCCATTGGAGTTCACGATGCAGTTGACGTCGATGTACCCCACGTAGCCTTCTTCCGCCAATTGCTGCTCAAAGGGACGAAGTACGGATTCGAAGATGGGACTACGCTGTGTCCAGAACATGCTGGTGCCCATCTCACCCGTGGAAACTCCCAACTCCCCGGGAAAAAGTTTCTTGTGCTCGAAGTTGACGCACACCGGCTCCATGAATTTCTTGCCGTTGAAGAACGCGCCCGCGGCCACTTCAACTCCCGTGACGCGCCGCTGCAACTGGAAAACATTAATCGTGTCCTTCCATGTTTCGCTGTATGCCCCCAGCACACGGATGACGTCGCTGCCGTCTTCTTCGCTGCCTACAAACAGAAGCTGCTTCAGATTTTGCGCATCGCCCGAAGGCTTAAGGACGTACCGTCCCGGATTGGCCTGGATGTACGCGATTCCCTCATCAAAGGAGCGAAACTCCTGGTACGGAATGATGCGGATCTTGTTGCGCTTGAGTTCCTCCTGTCCGAACGTGCGATCGTTCTCCAAACGATCCGTGTAGGGCGTTCCGCCAATACAAAGCTTGCCTTTCTTGCGCAATGCCAGCACCTCCTCGCCTTTGCCGATGTGATCGAAAATGACGATGTCCGCCCACTCCACATGCTTACGCCAATCGGTCACCACCTCTACAAATCCAGTGCCGACCTTCTGGTAACCGGGAGCCTCTAAGCACAACTTCACTTGATGCCCCTCGCGCGCGACCGTCCAAGCGAGGTCAGTGGTGGTGCCATCGTAGGAGACGAAGAGAAACTTCCGCGGAGCATCGATCATGACGAGCGAAGACTATGCGTGTCATTTGGTGAGTGCAAGCATCTTTGTAACAAGAAATATTTTTGTATCGCAATTTTTTTTCTGCGGATGTTTCGATCATATGCATCAGAACATATGGAATAATCGAACGACAAATCTCACATTGTCCAAAATGCATGCAGACGCTACGCTGTGCAGAGTTTTTCCATCACTCTTATGAAGCGCCACACAATTGCCATCCTGCTCTGTACATGCGCTATTCCCGCAGTAGCACTTGCAGCGATGACGCGACCAAGCGAGGTTATCGGATTTCTTATGGATACCGCAGGGCATCCCCGCGACTTTGATGCCAAAATGTTCCTGCGCGCAACGGCGGATGACGGAACGCCCGTGCAAATCTTCGGTACCGTACACGGTAGCGCCGAAGGATCAACGACGCAGAATGCCAAACTTATGTTGCATGTGGATATTTCTGCAACCCTGCCACAGGGAAAGCTCTCAACAGGATTTGATCTTCTGGCGTACCAACAGAAGATCTACGGAAAGATCTCACGCATCATCGCCACGGGTTCGGCAATGGAAAAAGATGATGTCGCAGCTCTACGTAAAGCAAATGAAACATACGCGGAACGATGGTTCATTATGGATGCCTCCTCCGCCACGGACGATTCGCAGAGTCTCTGGAAGGCGCTTGAAGATGAGACAGGTATCTCTCTACAGCAAGCAGAAGTACAATCCCTTCTCAGCGCACTCATCGATGCCGCATTTGCATTGGAGACGGATCGGTACCGCGCAGGACACGCCTATCTCATCACCCAGAAGAGCGACTCCCTCATGCAGATGGTTCGCGTCTTGGCCGCGTCCAAGATCGGCGCCGAAGCCGAAGATCTTTCGGGCATCGACCTGAATGATCCGGAGCTTCAGTCGATGCAGAAGGAAATCAACCGCACGCTGACTATGCGTCTCAAGGCCGATGTTTCCAACGAAGGCATGCTGCAATTCGCACGAACCTACATTAGTTTCTCCCTTCCCGAAGCCGACGACATGTTCTTTTCGTTTGAAGGATCCATGCAGAGCCGAACCGCCCCAGTACATGTACCCGTGCCAATAAATGCCATCCCACTGGAAGAATTTATCGATCCCAATCTTCTGCCTTTTCCGTTGATGCTGCCAACAGTAAAAGAGAGTACGGAGAAGACGCCAACGGATGAGGGGCTGAATGAGAACGAGCAAGCGACGCCCATCATCAGGCTCCCGGTCAGCACGGGATGTGACCTCATCACGGACGAGACGGATCTGCGCGAAGCGAGATTGGGCGATTGCCCCGTCACACACGAATCGCGCAGAGCTCTGCGCAACCGCATGCTCAGGGGCGTGCACCGGTAGAAAATTCACTCCAGGTGACCGCGCTGCATATCCAAACACTGACGCTCGCGCACGCGCCCGTTCGCTGCGACCGCACGCACGTCCCATGCCACATTGATGCGCACATCTTGGCGTGAATCCACGGAGATTCGCAACTCCAGTCGCTCCCCTTTTGCCGCGCAAATTGGCCGAAGTACAGGCATGAAGATCTGTTCCCAGTGCGTACGCTGAGCGGAAGGCGCTGTGGAAAGCGTGATTCCTTTTACAAGAGCGCATTCCCACCAGAGCGCGAAGCCATACACGGACTTTCCGGATCCGTCCCAGCAAACGGTCGCAGAACGAACGGGGTTGTTCTTCTTATGGAAATCGATGGTATCCCACTGCCGGACCGCACCCGCCGCCATCTCTGCAGGACGGACGGAACGCACGTAGATGTTATTGCACGAAATTTCCCGAGCGACGGAAAGATCGAGAGAGGCCTCCACGCGATCCCAGCTGGAGATCTCCTTCCAAAGACGAGGTGAGATAACCGGCGCAACCCATTGTATGAGCGAAGAAGGAATGAGCATGCCCTCAGACTTGAGGAACCTCTGCGCATCGTTCATGGTCTCGATGATCCCCTCTTCCAGCGCGAAGTTCCCGAGCGTTTCGGAAACGACGACGTCCGCCTTGGGAGGGCGCCGCTCCAGCGTGGAGTGCGTCTGGTGGAACGTGCAACCGGTGATGCCGTTCTCCGCCGCGATCACCCGGCTCAACTCCAGCAACTCCGAAGGATCGTAGAGATGGCACTGCTTGGCCCCGAGTGTACGCGCCATAAATGAGAGGAAGCCCGTTCCGGACCCCAGATCGGCCACAACGCTCCTCCCCGGTTTGATCACTTTCTTCAGGGCGCTCCGGAGCGCGTCGTTACGCAGCTTGTCGGCCAGAATGATGCGCTGGTACTCAATCATGGCGAAAGTTTAGCAGAGGTCACCATTTAACTACTGAAAACAGAAACATAAACAACATACAGAATACGAAAATATAACAATCGCGGCGAAGCGCTGGGTGGCTTAAGACGGGACCCAGCGCTGGAGCCGCACAACTAAGGGAAAAGAGAGCTCATGAGAGAAAAACCGCAGGTTTGTCTCTCATGAATTATCTCTGCAACAACGCCAACGCCACAAACGCACATACGATCCCAATCCACTGCACCCACGTGAGAGATTCTTTAAAAATCAGGAGTCCGATACTCACGGTTGTCACCGTCCCCAAAAGTGTCCACATCACGCCCACGATGGAGAGCTGATTGCGATTAAAGAGCGCCGGTAGCCACAGCATCACACCGATGGCATCTACGGCAACAACAGCAGCCGCTCCCCAGAATGTGGGAGCAAGCGCCCAGCGCTTGGAAAGAAATTCTCCGCATCCAAAGAAGAGTGCGGAAAGCAGGAGCCACCCAAACGAGGGAACCGCCTGGACTACAGAGAAGAACCGCGCAGCCCACACTGCTCCGGCATCGGAACCGTGAAGGACTGATGTGGAGATCGGAGTAATGGTGGTCATAACAGAAATTGTTGATATTAATATTATTATAACATTATTAATATATTTTGGCTATATTTATATTCTCCATAAACATGAAATGGCCTATAGATAAAGAATTATTGCTTGACTGACTTATAGCTGGCACTCTATAGTTTTGAGTGCCAATCGGCATTCTTCTATTTCTTCCCCCTCATCTCATGCAGATGACCAAGTACACCAACGGCCGGAGGGGACTTGCCCCCATTTCAGACCTCTTCGATGAGGCCTTCTTCGATCCTTTCGGGTTCTTCGGCTCCAGGCTTATGACCCGCGTCCCTGCGATGAACATCGCAGAAACAACCGATGATCTCACCGTGAGCGTGAATATCCCGGGCTTTGAATCAAAGGATGTCTCCGTGGATGTCCACAACAATGTCCTCACGATTTCTGGCAAAGCACAGGAGGAATCGGAGGAGAAGGATAGGCAGTGGGTCTGCCGCGAGTGCTCCTATGGTGAATTCCAGCGTCAGGTACGCCTCCCGGATTACGTGGACGGAGCCAAGGCTGTCTGCAAAGTGAGGAATGGCGTCCTCACGATCTCTATTCCCAAGAAAGAGGAGGCAGCCAAGAAGTCACTTAAAGTCGAAGGAGAATAATTATTGGAAGAACCTTGAGGAAAGTAGGGTTACGGCATGCCGTGACCCTACGTATTCTCTATGCGGTGATGCATGTTCGTTATCCGCATCTCTCGTAAATGGCTCGTCTCCATGGGAGCCATTGCCCTCTTCATTGTCATCCCTTTTCTCGCCTTTGGTCGATCACTTTGGCAGGGCTTCGCCCCGATCGATGACGCGTACCTGATCGCGTGAAATCTGGCCGTGCGCGGCCCCACACTGGAACATCTGAAAGCCGCTTTCACGACGTTCGATCCCGAGCTCTACATTCCGGTGACACTCTTGAGCTTCCAGATGAATTATCTGATCTCCGGTCTTGAGTCATGGAGCTACCACCTGGTGAATGTCATTCTGCAAGGATTGAATGCCGTTCTGGTGTTCTTCATTTTGAAAAGAATGACAAAAGCTCCCCGCGCTTCTCTCTTTGCCGCGACGCTCTTTGCCATCCATCCGATCAACACCGAAGCCGTGGTTTGGATCGCAGCACGCAAGGACCTGCTCTCCACCTTCTTCGCACTCTTAGGCGTCCTGGCCTACCTCAAGAGAACAACAGGAGGATGGATCCTCGGTTTTATCCTCTTCTTGATGGCTCTTCTGGCCAAAGTCTCGATCGCCCCCCTGCCCATCGCCCTGCTCCTCATGGATCGATTGCAGGGAAAGACCTGGAACATGAAATCGCTGTGGAAAATAGTGCCGTTCCTGCTCCTCTCAATTTCCTTTATCGCAGGAGCACTCTTGGGCAAAGAGCGCATCGTCCACACATCGAACCTCTCCGAAACATTCCTCTTGATCCCGCGAGCGACCCTCTTCCTCCTCGGCAAATTCCTGCTGCCCGGAAACTTGAGCCCGCTCTACGAAGTCTCCGATCCCATCACCATCGCCAATCCTGCGATCTTCGTCCCGATCCTTGCTCTCATCGCGTTCCTTATTCTCTCTATCTTTGCCACTGCTACACCGTTCTGTTGGAAGCTTTCCGCGCACCCGGTGTACCCGCTGATTTTCTGGAGTTGGGAACAGCCCACTCGGGTGAGAACCCCTTGGGAACATTGCGCCCTGCCCTCTTCTGCAAGTGAGCCGTGAGTGCCGCGAACCTGTCATCCGCCTGCTGCTTTGCGGTGCGTGAAAGTGCATTCCTGTAATACTGAGTTTCGCGTGCGGCGGTCATGGCCTGCCAGATCGTTCCCAATGCCTTGTCATCCACCTGATCTTCGCGCGTGGCGGCATCAATGGCGCTCATACCATGCTCAAGCACACGATCAAACGCCGCCTGCACATGAATGTTTGCCTTCATTTTATCTTCCGTCAGGCGTTTGGCGATCGTCTGCCAATCGATGATTTTCTCGATGATCCCCGCATCCGGCGTGCGCGCCTTGATCATCGTATCGCGCGATACCTCGATCGCCTGAATCAATTGGCGCACCTGTGCATCCGCAGTGACGCCGGTCACTTCTCCGGCGGCGATGGCACGCAAGAATTTGAGAAGCGCCTCATCCACATTGATGGGAGCGGCAACATTGGCGATACGATTCTCCACGAAGATCTGCACGCATACGGAAGCGACCATAGAAGGACCCTTTTTCACTTTTCCCTCCGGATTCGGATCCACCATCGCATGATTGGCCTGACGGAGTTTTGCTCGGAGAACACGAACATTTTTGAACAAGCTCGTCATCCATGCCGGTTGTTTACCACTCTCGGCATATTTCTGATCAAGCTGCCGCGCGGCGGTGTCCAGGTACGCCAAGAGACGATCTTCCACGCCGGCTTCAGTCTCTATCTGCACAAAAGGCTCGCTCAAGTAACGATTGGCCTGCGCCGCTTGTTTATCCATTGCCGCACCGGCTTCCGTGCCTGTCCCCGATCCCTGTCCGATATTAACGGGCGACCCTTCGGCGCCGGTCACCTCCAACAATGAAATCGCCGTACCCCGCCATGTGGCCAGTGCGCTCCGTGCAGAGACCTGCTTCCCTCCTGGCAGTGTGAGAGGAATCGACTCCGGAAAATCCAAACGGAACGGCCGATGCTGACGTACGGCTGTCGCGTAGTCCGCCGAGTGCGCAGCTGCGATAGCCTGTGTCACTGCACGCATGAAAAACGGTAGCTCCTCGCCGCTATGAACCGCTCCGGATGCTTCGATGGTCAGAGGAAGACCGAATGAAACCGTCAGGACGGGGGCAGATTGCTCTTTATCAGCACCACTCGTACGCACCGTTCGCGGTGCATCCTGATCTTCCGTTGCCCGGGGCAAGGGCACCTCCTGTCCATCAAAAGAGAGTAACTGCACCACTTGCCACCGCGTCCCATCGATCCTGACCTGCAAACGATAAAGCGGTTGTTCGTTTCGGACCGTGCGCTCCGCTTCTCCATCGCCTCTCTCCGCACTTGCCGAGCCACCCATACCAAACCAACGACGCCAACCACCCGACTTTTGAGCGGGAAGCGGTGGCGGCATCGCGGCAGCCGACCGAGGAATGGAGGGAAGGATTGCCGTGGATCCGCCGGGGAATTCCAAGGTAAGAGCATCCACTCCCGCACGCAGTGCATCATGAATCCCCGGGATTGCGCGTAAATCACTCAGATGGAGAGAGTTCACCAATGGACCATGGGGGCCCGTGGGGATATTGAGATGGAAAACATTCGGAATCTGAACCACGTGCTCCTGTACTTCAGGAGAAGTCCCGGAGGAATCGCCTGAATCGATCTGCTTGGCTTCCGGTTGAGGTGTCTCTGGCATGAAAGAAGGGGGAAACTTGCAAAAAATCTACTCTCACGCATGAAATCATCAAGAAGAAACTTTGAGAAGTCTCTGTAGTGCAAGATATCGCTTTTAGAAGCGTAAATCCAAGGACGAATGAACCAAGAAAAAGAGGAGTTCTGAACATTCTGTATCCGTCATCCCATATACTGCAGCCATGCTTGATACAAAATATTCTCCATGGTGGCAGAGGGGAGCCATTGCCCTCTTCATTGTCATCCCTTTTCTCGCCTTCGGACGATCATTATTACAAGGCTTCGCCCCGATCGATGATGCCTATCTGATCGCAGGCAATCTGGCCGTGCGCGGCCCCACACTGGAACATCTGAAAGCCGCTTTTACGACGTTCGATCCCGAGCTCTACATTCCGGTGACACTCTTGAGCTTCCAGATGAATTATCTGATCTCCGGTCTTGAGCCATGGAGCTACCACCTCACGAATATCATGCTCCACGGTCTCAACGCTGTTCTCATCTTCTTCGTACTCAAAAAACTGACCCAAGCTCCCCGCGCTTCTCTCTTTGCCGCGACGCTCTTTGCCATCCATCCGCTCAACACCGAAGCCGTGGTTTGGATTGCGGCGCGTAAGGATCTGCTCTCCACCTTCTTCGCACTCATTAGCATTCTAGCCTACCTCAAGCGAACAACCGGAGGATGGATCCTCAGTTTTGTCTTCTTTTTGATGGCTCTTCTGGCCAAAGTCTCCGTAGCTCCCCTGCCCATCGCCCTGCTCCTCATGGATCGATTGGAGGGAAAGACCTGGAACATGAAATTATTGGGGAAAATGGTCCCGTTCCTGCTCCTCTCGTGCGTCTTCATTGTCGTAGGTTTCCTGGGCAAAGAACGTATCGTCCAGACATCGCATCTCTCCGAAACATTCCTCTTGATCCCGCGAGCGACCTTTTTCCTCCTGGGCAAATTCCTGCTGCCCGGCAACATGAGTCCGCTCTATGAAGTCTCCGATCCCATCACCATCGCCAATCCTGCGATCTTCGTCCCGATCCTTGCTCTCATCGCGTTCCTTGTTCTCTCTATCTTTGCCGCGCAGCCACAGGGGGATGCTTCTCTTTTGCGTGATCTTGGCCTCTCATCCCTGATATTCCTCGCCCTGCTCAGTCCGTCCTTTCTTTCCTTCCGCAAGGCTGGAACGGTCTTCCTGACTTCGGACCGCTACGCCTATCTTCCACAACTCGGACTTTTGTGCGCGATTGTCTTTGCGATTGCCCGGATCGACCGACGTCTGCATATCGCCAAGCAATTCATTGCCGGAACGAGCGCCTTTCTGATCGCACTGCTCTGCATCCTCTCCATCAGACAAACTGCATTCTGGAATTCCGCAGATGCGCTCTTCATTCATGCGCTGAGCGTTGCTCCGCGCTCCGTGGCTGCTCGCACGGCGCTAACACAAACATTGCTGACGGAAGAAAGACCTCAGGATGCCTTTGCGATCCTTAAAGAAGGACTCAAGCAGGGGGATGATCCACGCCTGCACATCATGGCAGGAAAGATCTACGCGCATGTGGGGCAGGTTCCGGATGCCATCGCAGAGTTTGAAAAATCACAAAAGCTCGATCCCTCCAACGCCGAGGCATCCTTCTCCATCGGTTCCGTGTTGGAACAAACAGGGCAGACTGCGGAAGCGCTCACGCACTATCGTGAAGCCATGGCCTTGGACTCCTCCGATGTACCCTCGCTCATCGGCATCGGCCGCATTCTGCGTACCCAAGGCGATCTGGCCGGGGCGGAACAGGCTTTCCGCCAAGCCCTGACTTGGAATCCCAACGCCAAAGAGGCACACCAGGGACTCGCCCCGATCCTGGCCAAAACGGGAAGAGTGGATGAGGCTGAGATACACGTACGACTCGCGAATGAGCTCTCTTTAGTGAAGCTACAGTAGCCTCCACCCTCGTTCTCCGCCTCACCCCCGACCCCTCTCCCCCCTACCCGTACGCCTGCCGGGAGAGGGGAGGATTTCTTGATACAAAGGAGTATTAGTGCAAAAAATAGCTCCCCCTCTCCATGAAGGAATCGTGGCAGGGGTGGAGAGGGGGTCAGGGGGGTGAGGCAAAATCGCCCGACAAAACTCAACGCTCTCTACACATAATCGCGTACAATCCCCTTTGATGAAGTACCCCGTCCTCACTCTCAAACCCGATGCCGATGTCCATCTGCGCAATCGCCACCATGCGATCTACCGGAGCGCCGTGGATCGCCTACCCCAGGCGGAGGATGGCTCGATCGTCGAGGTAAAAACTCTGAAGGGAGAATTTTTGTGCTATGCACACTGGAATGCCAAGGCCTACATCTGCGGCCGGGTGATCAGTTTTGAACAGAGCGATCCGATGGTAACGCTTAGGCGCCTCATCGAACGATCCATCGCGATGCGCAGAACGCTCTTTGCCGGAGAGGAAACCACGGCCATGCGCCTACTCAACGCGGAAGGTGACGCACTGCCGGGGCTCATCGTGGATCAGTACGCGGATGTCCTGGTGATTCAGCTCACCACGCTCGGCATGGATAAACTCCGCGACTGGGTGATAGATCAGCTCATGGACATTGTGAAACCTCAAGCCATCTTTGAAAAATCCACCGGCCCCGCCCGCAAGAAGGAAGGACTCAATGAAGTGGAGGGATGGGCCCGCGGCAAGGGACCGGATACGATCGAAGTGAAGGAGCGCGGACTCAAGTACCTGATCACCCTGGAAGGCAGCCAAAAGACCGGACTCTTCCTGGATCAGCGCGAGATGCGCTCGCTTGTGAGGAACTGTGCAAAAAACCGCGCCGTCATGGATTGCTGCAGTTATGTGGGAGGATTTTCCGTGAGCGCCCTGGCAGGAGGAGCGCTCTCCGCCGATGCCGTGGATTATGACAGCGCCGCGCTCACCCGCGCCCGCGAACATGTGGCGATCAACAATCTCCCGATCGATCGCTTTACGTCCACCAGCGCCGATGTGTTCGATTTCCTCCGCAACAAATCCATCCGCCGCTCCGACTTCATCATCTTGGATCCCCCCGCCTTTGCCAAAAGGAGCGCGGATTTGGAACCCGCCAAGAAGGCCTACACGGACTTGAACCGCCAAGCACTGGAAATCCTTCCGCCGGGTGGGCTGCTGCTCACCTGCTCGTGCAGCTACCAGATCGATGCCGCGATCTTTCAGACCATCGTCTTTCACGCCGCGCGCCAAGCGCGCCGCTCCGTACGTATCCTCTCGCGCCACCGTCAGGCCCTGGATCACCCGGTCAACCTGTACCACCCGGAAGGTGATTATCTAAAATCATTGCTTCTTTGGGTTGAGTAGTACGTATGTGCATTCATGGGTTGACCCTGAGCGAAGCCGAAGGGCCAACCTGTACCACCCGGAAGGCGACTACCTGAAGAGTCTGCTGCTCTGGGTGGAGTAACGAAGCGCCGGAGAATCAAAGATCAAGTATCAGAGCATGTCCTTGACGGATAAACGATAGCGTGATTGTATGACATACAATGGTACCTCCTGAAGATGTCCGGCAAACGGAAGAGATGAACGACCGAGAGTCCGAAGGGAATACGGATCAGCGCCACCCGAGTCTCTTCCCCAGCCTAAAAGGCGGTGCCATTGGAACAACGGCAGCCGTGGGGTTGAGCATCGCCGCCCTCCTTGGGTGCATGAAGAAAAATGAACCACTGGAAACGACCACTGCCAACACTCTTCAGCAGACGGGGGACACGCCGGATGTGCCTGCCCACGCTTTTCTGAACCGGGAAGAAGCGCAGGAGAACACAATCGGAAAAATTGCGGAGGCGACCCCCGTTCCGCGTATATTTGAAGAAGACGAAATACTGGAATTCATTCATCAACTTCAAAATGGCAATACGGATGCAATTAAAACACTCGGCGAAATAGGTGATACGAGAGCGGTCGAACCTTTGATACCGCTGCTGAATCATCAAGAGGCCGCCGTCCGCATTCTCACCGCAAACGCATTGGGTAACATAGGGTTCGCCGCAAGAAGTGCTTTGCCGACAATGCGGGAGATATCTGAAAGAGATGAAAGCCCGGACGTCCAAAATGCCGCAAAGGAAGCGATGAAGAAAATCGATGAAGTGGACCAATTGATCAACCAGATGCGGAATGCGGATGCCAAAATTCGGAAAAATGCCGTAGTTGTTCTCTACAACCTCATCAGCCAGGATAAAAGTTGTAAAGGGGATGCCGCAAAAGCCACCCCCGTTCTTATCACGCTGTTAAGCGACGAAAATCGGGAAATCCGATCCAGTGCCGCCATAGCTTTGGGGTGCGTGGGCGATTCAAACGCGGTGCCTGCGCTCATGACCGCCCTCGGCGATGAAGACAATTGGGTTCGCGAGTATGCCATTCGAGCATTGGGAGAAATAGGTGATCAAAGAGCTCAAGAGCCTTTGGAAAAGATGCTGGAGAATGAGCATGTAAATAATCCAAGAACAATTGCCACAGCCTTAGATGCCTTACAATGGAAACCTCATTCGGAACAACAGAAGTTGCTCTACGCTATTGCCCAAGGCGATATCGATACATTGACACAGTGCAACGAAGAAAATACGGTTCCTGTCCTTCTTGAAAGACTGAACAACAGAAACCTGGATAGTAAGATCTGCACAGCAATCGCGACAGCTCTGGGGAAGAGAGGCGACAAGAGGGCAATAGTGACACTGACCGAAGTGCTGAGAGGCCGCGGCTCTGAAACACAAAACGCTGCGTTAGCATCATTGAAGCAATTGGGGTGGAATCCGGATCTTCTTGAGGCCTTACAAGATACCAATCCGGGAGTGAGAGCATATGCCGCAGAGTCTTTGGGAGAGCGTGGAGATGCAAAGGCAGTTGATCCTCTTCTCTTAGCATTGAGCGATAAAGAATGGCAAGTACAGTACGCTGCGATTCGATCCCTGGGAAAACTGAAAAATACAAAAGCTGTCCGACCTCTCATAGATAATATGCAGACTCTCCACGACGACAGCGGTCGATGCACAACCATCAATGCACTCAAGGAAATCGGCGATCCGACAGCAATCCCGTGTATTGTTGATATGTTCGTAAATGGCCAAGCTGCCAATCGATCACCTGCTACAGCAGAAGCTTTGGATAGTCTTGGATGGAAACCGCAGACAGATCAGGAAAAGGTGTGTTACCTCATTGGAAAACGTGAGTGGAAAAAAGTTGCGGAACTTGGAAAAGTCGCCATTCCGTATCTTGTAATGGGAGATGAGGATTGGAGTATTCGCGCCGCAATGCTGCGTACATTGGGCGACATGGGCGATTCATCGGTATTACCGAATCTCGTCACCGCAATCGGTTATGAATCCGGACCGGCCAAATATGCATTGGTACATACGATCATTAAACTCGGTGATGAAAAGATCGTTCCCGATATCATCAGCCGTATATATAACGGAAATGACCGCACTCAGGCGACAATGATATTGGGAGGGCTGAAAGATCCAAGAGCAGTCAAACCTCTTATCGATCTGCTACAATCCAAAGATTCGTGGGACCGAGACGCGGCAGCAAATGCATTGGGAGAAATAGGCGACAAGAGGGCGCTCCCATCCCTTATGGAAGAAGCTTCAAAACATAAGTCGAAGGCTGCCGGTGAAGCCATCAAAAAAATCCAGTTAAAAAATTAACGAGGAAAGAAACCGCGTACAAAGCTTCTGATGAAAAATCCCCGACATCCGTTAGCAACGATTATTTCCTCGGCCTGCCGCAGAGAATACTTCCGAGCCGCCCCAAGGAAAGAATGTACGAACCTGCTCACTCATACCGCAGCGCCTCGATCGGCCTGAGCTTGGCCGCTTTCCACGCCGGCAGCATGCCGAAGAAGATTCCCACGCCGACTGAGAAAGCAAAGGCCAGCAGAACCGATGAGAGATTGATCGTGGCATCAAAGGCAAAGTATGTTTTGACGATCCAGGACCCCGCAAAACTGATCATGGTACCGATCGCACCCCCCAGTACGCTCAGAACCGTGGACTCCACCAGGAATTGAAGGAGAATATCGCGCTTCTTGGCCCCGATCGCCTTGCGAATGCCGATCTCCCGTGTGCGTTCGGTGACGGAAACCAGCATGATATTCATCACTCCGATGCCGCCCACCAGGAGCGAGATCGCTGCGATACCTCCCAGGAGCAACGTGAAGGTCTGCGTCACGGCATTAAGAGTCTCTACGGCATCCGCTTGATTGAGGACGGTGAAGTCCTGCTTACTGACATCGGTGATGCCATGCGCATTCAGCAGGACGGCAGTGATGATCTGCTGTGTTGTTTCCATGGCTGCCGAATCGGTCACTGAGACATTGATGGAACTCACGACTTTGGACCCCGTGATCCGCTGCTGCATGGTGGTGAGTGGCAGGAAAATCCGATCGTCCTGATTGCCCATTCCCGACTGCCCTTTGGATGTCATGGAGCCGATAACCGTATAGATCGTATTACCGATGCGGATATCCTCTCCCAAAGGAGAAGGATTATTGGGGAAGAGCGTAGCTAATGTCTGCGATCCAAGGACAGCCACCTTATTTGTTTCATCGATATCCAGCTGCGTGATAAAGCTTCCGAATGCGAGGGTGGCATTGCGAACCTCCAGATAATCGGGGGTGGCACCTACCAGTGTGGTGTTGGAATTCAGATTCCCCACGATCGCCTGCCCGCGGCCGTTGAGTTCGGGCGAAAGACCTGCCAAGCCGGGAACCAGCTCGCGCACGGCATCGATATCCGTCTCTTCCAGAGTGGAACTGCCCTGCCCCCCTCCTCCGCCGCCTCCAAAACGGACGTTGGTCTGATTGGGGCTGCCCGGCGAGATGACGAGCAAATTCGTTCCCAGGCTCTGGATCCGCGATGTGACACTCTTCTGCGCACCCTGTCCGATGGCTATCATAAGTACCACGGAAGCCACGCCGATGATGATGCCGAGCATCGTCAGCGCCGAGCGCATCTTGTTACTGCCGATCGCCCCCAGGGCATTACGGATGTTCTCCAATATATTCATGAACGAGGGGACGAAATAATAAGACCATCCTCAATGCGGATCGTGCGATGAGCGAATGCCGCGACTCTGGGCTCATGCGTCACCATCACGATCGTCTTTCCCTTGCTGCTGAGCTGCGTGAGGATGTCCATCACCTCGTGTCCCGTCTGCGTATCCAGTGCTCCCGTGGGCTCGTCGGCCAGGATGATGGCAGGATCGGTCACCAATGCCCGAGCAATGGCCACGCGCTGCTGCTGACCGCCGGAGAGCTCATTGGGGTTATGGGAAATCCGTTCCGAGAGTCCCACGATATGCAGAGCCTCTCGTGATTTTCTCTCTGCTTCTGTGCGCGACCATCCTTGGTAAAGCAAGGGCTGCATCACCTGACGCAGCGCATCCATTCGCGGAAGGAGATTGAACGCCTGAAAGACAAACCCGATGGAGCGACTGCGCACTTCGGCCTGTTCGTTTTCCGAGAGACGCGCCACCTCCTTTCCCTTAAGCAGGTAAGATCCGGTCGTGGGAGTATCCAGCAGACCGATGATATTCATGAGTGTGGATTTTCCGGATCCGGATGGACCCATGATCGCCACAAATTCACCGACAGTGATCTTTAACGCCACTCCCTTGAGCACTGTCAGACGCTCCTTGCCAAGAGGATAGGATTTAATGATGTCGGTGAGGACGATCATAGGGTATCAAGGGACGAAAAGAGGATGTGTTAGTGAGGAGGACCTCCAGCACCACCGCCACTCAACCGCCCAATGTTTCGCATGACATCGGTGTTGGCTGCAGCACTGCTTTGTGCAGAAGCCAGGTTCACGGAGAGAATACTGTCCCCTTCATTCACGCCTGAAAGGATTTCCGTGTAGCGTCCGTCCGTGACACCGGTTTCCACCGTCACAATTCCTCCGCTCGCCAAAGCGACAGTCGAAGTTCCTCCGGAGCGTTGGAGCGCCAGATTCGGAACGACCAACACATTCTCTTTGCGGAGCGTTTCCACATCCACCGTTGCCGTCATACCTGAGAGAATAGTGAGATCTTTTGGTGTGGGCAGCTGAATCTCCACGTCGTAGGAAACAACACCCGATGTCACCGTGGGCGTGGGGTTGATGGCATGGATCTTTCCCATAAACTTCTGACCGGGAATGGCATCCAGCGCGATGGTCGCCGGCATGTCCTTCTTCACGCGCACCACATCCACCTGATCCAGCGGAATAGTGATGATGATGTCATCGGGATTCTCTAAAACGATGTACTTGGCTTCCGTGGTATCGGCTAAGAGATTATCGCCTACTTGAAAGTCCACGCGACGAACCACGCCATCGAACGGCGCAACAATGCGATAATCATCCAGCGTCTTGGCCAGCTTGGTGAGTGAAGCGGCCTTTTGACCGATATCATTTTGCTTAAGACGAATGGTGATATCCAGACCGGCCAGAGTGCTCTGAAACGTGGCCTGTTTTGCAAGACGATCTTCCTGACTGGCCGTGAGAGTATCCTCCTTCGCTTGCAACGTCACACTCGGAAGTTGCCCATGGCGCTCAGAGAATGACTCTAAATTTGCGATGGCTGTGCGCGCATCAGCCACAAGCCCCGCCGAAGTGGAACGATTGGCATTTACCGTATCTCGTGATGCATTGAGCGTCTCAATCGGGAATATGATGGAATCTGTGCTCGCCCCCTGCATCATGGAATAGGAGAGCTCGGCAAGTTTCTGGATCGTCTCTGCCAGCATCTTGGCATCCTTCAACGATTGTAATACGACAACGGGATCATCTTCGGCCATAAGGTCGGTTCCGTACGCCTGCCTCATGGCAGCGGACTGATTTACCGCATCGAAGTACGCCAGATCGACTTCCTGCCGCAATGGAATATCGCGATAGAGCAGATGATTGACGACGAAGGTAGTGATGTCCTGAGACGGGCGCGATGCCGCATCACGCGTAAGCACGCTGTAAAAGGAATCCAGAAGTTTCTCAGACGCGATGAGGATGTCCTGTGCCGTACTCGCCATATCCTGCAATTCGGTCTGCCGGCTTTTCTGCAGATCCGACTGCGATTGTTGTACCGTTCGCACGGCAGCATTCACGGAATTCTGCGCAGAGAGCACTTGCTTCTCTCGATCCACTCCCAATTGCTCCAATTGAAGCTGACTTGCGGCAAGGGCCAACTGAGATTGCCGCACGTCGGCTTGGACGGTGGTCTTATCAAGATCCGCTAACACCTGCCCCTTTTTCACACTATCCCCCTCCTGCACGCGTACGGCGGTCACAGTCCCCTTCTGGTTGAATTTGAGCTGCTGCTCGCTGGCAAAGGTCACCTTGCCCACGGCCTTGATACTCGAGACGATGGTGCGCCGCTCCACGGTCGCTGCGGCACTGGTCGTCGTCTGTGCAGTGGAACTTACCTGTGCAAAAGCATAGTAGGAAACCCCGAGCACGATGGCTACGGCGAACCCGATCAAAAAATTGCGCAGAGAGATTGCCCGCACAAGGATCCGCACCCGCTCAGGCAGAAAAGACTTTGAAGCGATGGGGGAAATAAAATCAAGAGACATGCGATTATTTGGAAACGGAAGAACTATTCTGAAGAGCGGCACCGGAAGCCGTTGAGCCGCTGGCAGTCGAAGCATTACCTCCAAAGGATCCGCGACCGACGGGAAGCGAAACGCCCTTTTCTTTGGCAATATCCTGCAGAGTCTTTCCGCTATCCAGCTCTTTTTGCAGCTCCGCCTCGGTCATACCAAAGCGCTGTGCCATGCGCGCAATATTCGGTGCACCGGTCCCACCCTGCTGTTGCCATGCTCCTGGGCCGCTTGCCGGAATTCCGGATCGTGCGGGGCGAACCAATCGGTAACCCCCTATCACAAGGAAAAGGACAAGGAAGCCTGAGACAATACCAAGAGCAAACGAGAGGAGATGAAAATTCTTCATAGAAAGCGCAGGAATGTAAAATGAAACATTATAAAACAATTGTAGTCTGTGCACATTAAGAGGAGATTAATGCTTAGAATAGCCAATAAGCGATCATATTCCCCACTTCTTAATGTCTTCTTAACGCCGTGGTTGTAGTCTCATGCATAGAAAGGGTAACTCACTCGTCTCGGGATCCAGTCGTCCTAATCCCGAATCCTAATCCCCAATCCCAAACGTGCACATCCTCCTTATCGAAGACCAGCAGAAATTGGCAGAGAATATCCGGCAGTACCTTACGCTGGAGCACTACGCCGTAACCGTCGTGCACGATGGCAAAGAGGGATTTGAGAAGGCGATGACGCAGGACGTGGATCTGCTGATTCTGGATATTAATCTGCCCGGCATGGACGGCTATGTGATCTGTTCCATGCTCCGCGAGAAAAAGAAGAATATGCCCATCCTCATGCTCACCGCGCGCGGATCGCAGCAAGAGGTGGTGCATGGACTCGACTTGGGGGCGGATGATTACCTCATCAAACCTTTTGACCTGGAAATCCTGCTGGCACGGGTGCGTGCGCTGCTGCGTCGCAAGAGCGATCAGCGCCAACCGCACATGACCCTCAAAGACATCACCGTGAACTCCAACACGCAGGAGGTGAAGAAAGGAGAAAAGAACGTGAATCTTTCCCCCAAGGAATACGGGCTTCTGGAGTACCTGCTGAGGAATCGCGGAACGGTGCAAGATCGTCCGCACATCATCGAACACGTATGGGGCGGACGCGATGATCTGCTCTTCTCTCAAACGGTTGACGTGCACGTGGCCTACTTGCGTCGCAAGTTGGGGAAAGACATCATTCAAACAGTCCCGGGAAAAGGATATCTCATCCCCGCTGATGCATGATCTTTAAGCGTATTCGTATCCATATCGCGGCGCAATTCACGGCATTCGTGTTCATGCTCCTGTTGATCAACGGTGCAATCTTTCTTGCGCTGGATTTGAGTAATGCACGCCGCCAGTCACACTTGCGCATGCAAGAGTTCGCCCAGAGAATCGTGGAGCAGATGGAGACGGACACGGATGAGAGCAGTGATGCGATGATGCCTCCGCCGCCGCGGGGCATGGGAGCGCCGCAGCAAGGACGCATGCAGCCCATGCGCGACCGTTTCCGTATTCTGGATACCGCAGGCAAGACATTGGAGGGAGGAAGCCTGTTTGCAGACATTCCATTCACACCTATTCAAGGCATCACACGCGTAGAAATGAATCAAGAGGAGTACACGATGATCACGCAGGCGATCTTCCGTGACGGCGCAATCGCAGGATACGTGCAGGTTGTGGGGCTCGATCGCTTTCAGAGACGAGAACTGCCCATGCGTATCCTGCTGTACCTTCTGGTAAGCGGGGCGATTTCGGCACTGACATTCTTCGTGGGATTGCTCTTCGCCCGCCGGAGCTTAAAGCCTGCCGAAGAGACGATGGAACGATTGGAACAATTCACGCAGGATGCCAGTCACGAACTCAAGACCCCGCTCGCCACCATGAGCTCCTCACTCGATCTGGCACTCAAAACTGGTAAATTCCAGGAAGGGCTCCTTTCGGCCAAGGAAGATCTCATACAAGCCACAACACTTGTGGAGCGCCTCTTGGAACTCGCTCGCTTGGATAAGCTCATTATCAAGAATGATAATGTGGATTTTTCAGATTTGGTGCGGGAGTCCGCGGAGCGCTTTCGACCGCTTGCTGCGGAGAAATATCTGAAGATCGAAACACAGGTGGATCCTACGGTATCGGTCAAAGGCGATGCTGCACTCCTGCGGCAGGTGATGGGCAATCTGATTAACAATGCGATCAAGTTTAGTAAAACAAGCGGTGGAACGATCCGCGTGCGTCTGACCAAGCATACGCTGACTGTAGAAGATCAGGGAATCGGAATCGCCGATGATGCACTTCCGCATATCTTTGATCGTTTCTACCAGGCGGATACCTCTCGCGCACATGGCGGATTCGGGCTGGGACTGGCCTTGGTCAAGCGTATCGTAGAACTGCATGGATGGACGATAGAAGCACAACGCTCCAAGGAGAGTGGAGCGGTATTGGCTGTGAGAATGGGGTAAGACTTGAAGAAAGAAATAACCGAAAGATTTGACAGATATAAATAAGATTTTATAGTGTCACGGATGCCATTGAAGAAACTCCCAGTCGGCTATTTGAAACATCTCCGCGGAGAAGCGGAAGATATGCTGGAGGAGGCCTTTGCGGCGGATGAGGTCCCAAGAGGACTGGCGCTGCGTACTGCGCTCAAAGATGCCGTCAATACGTACTGCAACCTCTTCGACCGTGCGGCACCCCTCGTGGCCGAAGTCGTGGAGAAACTTCCGTACCAGGGAGATTTTGAAGAAATGGATGCGCTGCTCGGCGTACGCATTCTGGAAGAAACGCGTGCCGCACTGAATGAATTACTCGAAAATGACGCGGAATTCCGCGAGGCGATGATTGGAGATCGGCCCACGGATGATGCTACCGATCGGGCGATTCGCGATAATTCATACGAGTTTGACGATTATTATCAATTACGCGAGAAGCAGCGTATCGATGCGGAGCAAAGGCGCAGGGACGCTCAACATGATGCGGATGTACGCGCCAGTTTTCATAATGGGAAAGAAGATGTGGATGATCAGGTGGGGCACAGCGCGAGAGAAACGCTCGACGGATACGGACAACTGGGCGTCTTCACCTTTGACGAGGCGCCCGATGAGGAACAACCGAAGAGCGATGCACGACAGACACCTCCGCAATCCGATGCCAAAGCGCCCGCCCCTTCTGATTTCGTGCCTGCTTCGAATGCAAAGGCAGAGCACAATCCTCCGGTCAATAATCCTCCCCACGAAGAGAATAAGACTCAAAATGCCGCTCTCCGCCTCTTTGGCGAAAGACCAAAATTCATCCGCATCAATATACCGGATTTCAAGGGCAGGAATCCGATCGTTGTGTTCAGGCAGGCGACGGAGTGGATGGTGGAACAGGTCATTGCGGTGGCTGCGGGAAGTCACCGATCTGATAGCTTCCCCCGTATCGCGCCTATTATCGACCTTCCGGACGAGCCGCTGGCCACCTCTCTTCCTGCATTGCGCAGATTAGTAGCCGATATTCGTTTCAAAGTGAAGCGCTTAAGACCGCCGATGGATGAGGGCGGAGAACAACTTCGCGCACTATTGGAGCAATTCGAGGATCTTGATCCGAATAACACCCAGGGATTACATGGATTACTTGGAGAAATGCTCGATATCCAGGGAGGGCTGGGCGAAGGGGAGAAAGACGAACCATGGAGCCAGCCATGGAATGATGATGAAGGGGGTGGCGGTGGATGGAATGACAGTTGAGCCTTTCAAGGCTTGTTGATTCAGGGCGGAAAATTGAGCGCAAGCAATACTCACAATCGCCTTATCATCAGTTGCCTGGATCGCTGGTCTACCGAGGAAGTGCCCGTCTCTTTCTCCAACGTTCCTCCATTTTGTGAATCTGCGCATGGTCGAGTCCGAAAGCGTGTCCGATCTCATGCCAGAGCGTCTCGCGGATGATATGGGGAATTTCTTCCGATGAGCGCGCCACCCGCTCGATGGATGCGCGATAAAGCGTAATCTTGTCCGGAATGTTAGAAGAAAAGCTTCTCCCCCACGCCGTAAGCGGTACACCTTCATAAAGACCCAAGAGGACTCCCTGCACATCGGCCCGTGCCGGAGGATGATCTTCGATGACTACCACCACATTCTTCAACTCACGCCGAATACGCTCCGGCAGAGCTGCAATGGATTCGTGCACGATAGCCTCGTAGAAAGAAAAATCCATGATGGACGGAAGGAAAGACCAGTATACCGCAAACAACGTTCGGATCAGTCCATTCTATGCACTTTTCACGTAGAGAAGCGCTTCGCCATGCGATCGCGTAAGAGAAACCGAAGGTAATCGAAATGCATGAGACACAACGCGACATCCCGGCGGCAGACGCGGCCAGATTACACGTTCAAATTCTTTCATGGCATCCGTCAGAAGAAAGCAAAACACCACGTCGGCATTACGATAATCTTGACGCCAGAAATTCCCAAAGCGGATCCGTGCGGTGCGATGTGAGCGCGAGAGAAAACGTGCAAGGAGATAGGTAAGAAAGGAAAACTCGATACCAACGGCCTGCGCACCGCACGCAGCTGCTGCACGCACCAAACGACCATCACCGCATCCCAGATCGTACACATGTTCGCCCGAACGAATCTCCGCCAAAGCCAACATATCGTTCATGACCGCACGCGACGTGGGGACAAAGGGCGGAGCACGCTTGAAAAGGAGCCACAGTCCCGTGGAGGAGACAAGGAGCCACGCACCGGCAAACAGAAGTGACGCGGACGAATGAGACCACGCGTCTCCAAGAAGGAAGAAGAGGAAAAGGCCGGAGAGGAGCAAGAGAGATTCCAGCACGGAAAGAACGCGAACCACCGTCAGTCTAGTGCAAAAAGAACCATCCGACGAGGAATCAGACAATACGCTGCCCAGAATCACGCTGACCAGCAGGCATCTTGCGATCTGCCACTCCCAGTAAACGCAATACCGTAGAAACCTGCTGTGAATAACGCACATTCGGCGGCAGAACGATATCGGCAACCTCCGCATAGAACGGAGTTCTGGCCTGCAAGAGTTCTTTGACCGCGGAAGAAAGATTCTTCTCTTTGAATTCCGGACGTGCCACCTTGGCCCGCGTGAGGTTGCGCCGTACCTGCTTGTGTCCGCCCTGCATCCAGAGCACCAAAGCATGTTCCTTCAGCATTCGACGCACTTCGACGGATTCGATGGCGCCTCCCCCCAGAACCGTAACATACTGCGGCTTAAGCCGCGCCGGAATAATCTCCTGCTCCGCCAAACGAAATGCCTCCCAACCATACGTCGCAATAAATGCATGAATATCCCCATGCGCTTTTGTAAACTCTTTATCGATATCGATGCACGTGCGATGCAACTTGGAAGCAAGCGACTTGCCGAAGTTGGATTTTCCCACGCCGTTCATGCCCACAATGGCGATGCACCGCTGAAGGGAAGAGAACTCTGCAATCATATCTCCTGCGAGTGTACTGCTTCTGCACCTTCTTATGCATCTCCGTTTATTCCCGCTTAGCCGCCTCATAGGCCTTCCACTGAGCAGCCAGGACCCCATTACCCTGCATCAGATCCTTGGGTGCTCCGCTCTCGATGAGTATGCCATCGCGCAGCACATATACCTGATCGAAGAGCGGGAGCAGGTGCAACCGGTGGATGGACGCCACGATGCAACGATCCGGGAACCGGGCGAAGATATTACGGTGGATCTGCAGTTCGTTCATGGAATCCACCGAGGACGTAGGCTCATCGAGAAGCAGAATATCGCTTTGCTTGGCGGCAAAAATCCCGCGCGCCAACGCCAGGCGCTGTTTTTCTCCTCCGCTTAAGTTCACACCCTTCTCCGCGATATTTGTCTTAAGCCCATGTGGTAAGCGACTGAGCACCTCGGTGAAGCATGCCGCATCAATATCCTCCAACAATTCCTTCTCCGATTGCTCCGTATCCACGCTGACGTTGTATTCAATGGTATTGGAGAATATCTCCGGCTCTTGCGGGATCAGGGTGACGTGATGCGCCAGAGGACGCAGGCCATCGGTGAGTCGAAGCCCATCGCAAATCACTTCCACTTGATCGGTCGTGTGAAGTCCGCGCAGTAAGCTCATGAGCGTAGATTTGCCCGATCCGCTTTCTCCCACCAGGGCGATCCGCTTTCCGCGTTCCAACAGAAGCGAGAGATCATCGATGTGATGTCGGCGCTCTTCCGCATCCTCGTAGGAAAAACGCAAATGCTGAATCGCAATACGCTTCCATCCTCCGGGGAGGCACGATGCACTGCGCTCGGCGGGGACGGCATCCAGAATTTCCTGCGGAGCGCGCAGATCCGCGTACTGTTGGATGGTGGCGCTATACTTCCAAGCAAAGGTGTAGAAGGAGTTGCCGATCTTCTGCAGGTAGTCGTAGAGCATGTACACCGTTCCGGCCAGCAGCACCCCGCCTGCTGCGAGCGTGGACGCGGCGTACCAGGCCAGCACCGTCACCGTCATGAGCGCGATAATGACTGTGGCCAAAAACCATTTGGTTTCGTTGATAATGTTGTTCTTTTTAAACAGCGGAAAGTAGCGCGTCATACGCTTCCAGACTTCCGTGCGGGCCAGTTCCTCCAGCCGCAGAGAAATCACCGTAAAGACATTGGTGACGTAATCATGCACCGCCGAAGCCGTAAAGTGCTCGTGCTCATTGATTTGATCGTACTGCGGCAGGAGCACGCGATCGAAGAGAAAGACCACTGTCAGCGCCAGGAAACAGATGCCCACCGCAATCAGCCCCGCCATGGGGAAGAGCCAGAAAATCGCGATTGTGGATCCCACCAAGCGCATCACCATTTCGATAATCTGGTAGCTGTTGCTCATGAAATCATTGAGCGCGTGCGTTGCCTTGCGCATCCGATTCATGGTTTGCCCCGAGTGATGATCCTTATGCCACTGCACCGGGAGCGCCGTCACGGTTGTAAAGAGATGATCCGCGTAGGCATTGCGCGCATGGAACGCTGTCGTGGTCTCCAGCACGCGCGCGGGTCCGTGCAGCGCCCAGAAAACGATATTGATGCCGATCATCAGTGCAAAGAGGATACCGAGTGAACGCACCGGATCGCTGACAGTTGCAATCCCCTGAATGGTATTGAGAAGCGATCCGATCACCACGGGCTCCAAGAGCAGCACAACGTTCGCTCCGATGAACATCGTGCAGTAGAGCAGGACTCTGCCCCGGTACCCCTTGGCAGAACTCCACGCGGCCGTACATAACGCCCAGAATGCGCGCATAGCAGGAGTATAAACGCCGTTTCTGCGCTTGTGTTACGCATTCTATGAAATATATCCAAAGAAATTATGGCTGATACTGGACAGACAACATCTACAGGGAAGACATGCGAAATAGCCGTAAGTATGCTTGTACAGCCCATCCATCAAGGGGATATTCACTCCCTTATGATGCAGCCGGATATCCATCTTTCCACGGGCAGCGCTCAGTTCCGTGAGTTGGGACAGCGCTACTTTCACTACTGGGGAAACGACTCTCTGCATTTGGCTCCGGATGAACACCGCGATATCCGCATTGCCCTGTGCAGGGTGATACGGAACATCCCCACGGACGGCGCTGTGGCATTCTGCGGAACAGGCCCGCGCATCGCGCAGAACCGTGATTTGGACTCCACGTTGGTGGGCGGGCATCTGGCCGATCATCAGGAACTGGTCTTTGCGGATTTTTCCCAAAACATGCTCGCGAGTACGCTTGAGACGATCCAAAACATCAGTCATACCGTTGCCGCTCATTCACATTTGGTCATTCGCGATTTCTCACGGAACAACCTGGGGGCCAAGTTTGATGCGTTGATGCGGAACCAAATCAATGCCATCAGGAACGTCGATGATATGAATACGTTCATTCAAAGATTGAAAGAAACAGTCGGATTGGAAGAAATTCGGAGACAACCCCTGGAGCAGGATCACGGCAGTATCGATCCTCGTCTCATCGCCAAGCCCGATACGCAACAGGGGTTGCAATTCAACAAAGTTCTTTTTGAGCAAAGACCCATACGCTTGATTGTTGCGAATCTGCTGATCACCGGCATGTTCGCGGTCACGGAAATGGACTTCCGTGAAAAACTGGCATGGTTACGGAGAGCAGATACGCAGCATATGACCGAAGAGAAAATGATTGAATGCCTTGCGGCATGGCATGCGCTCATCCTCACACTCAATGAAAAAGTCGGTCAGGAATTCATCGAGGACGCGCTCCATGCCAATGACGATTTGGACTGCAGCACGCCGACCATCTTCCTGTCTGCGGATGACACTGTCACCTACAACGGCTTGCAGAGATTCGATCGATTACGGATGGGGCAACTGCAACAAGCACTCCCGGAGGATGTGACGCTGCGAGAGATAGACAGGGCGCACTGGGACCACTCCCATGAATCCATCCCGCACAAACATTCTCTCTCTGTGGCGGTGGTGGCCAAGAACAAGTGATGGGCAGCTTAAAATACGTACAGCACACTCAATGATTGGGGCACTGTCAGGGTGGTACCCATTTATCCTTTCCTTGCGGAGACCAAACCAAGCAAAGCTCCGATCATGACGTACGCGGCAATGGTAATTTCCAAATGCCCATAGGCAATATATCGGATTCCAAAATCCATGGGGTACGAAAAGACGCTGCATCCGAATCCCCACCAACCCTTATAACCATCCCAACAATTGGCAAATGCAAGACACGCCATCACGGAGAAAAAGATGAAACCGATCACACCTCCCGCAATAACTCTTAACAAGATTTTCATAGATACAATTATACTTAAACACATCGCACATCCCAATCGCTTACGGAACCGGTGACAGCCCCAACGATCCGAATTGCGAGCCCTTTTCTCACAACTTTGATCGGGTGGTACCGAGTCTTGAGAAGCAGAAGTACCGGAATGAATCCTGCACCGAGAATTGCCTAATCATGATGCATCCCACGCGGACTTGATTTTGAAAATCTGAAGGTGACATACGCTCCAAGAAGAATGATAAGTAATCCCAGCATCAATCCTGTCATGGCGGAGAAGATCTCGCTGATGAGATCCGATTGGCCGCTGAATGTATAACCCAGGCCTCCGAAAATCGCTATCCATGTGACCTCCCCAAGAGTATCGATCAGCAGGAATTTTGAGAACGAATATTTGCTTTTTCCAGCGATCAGCGAAGTTGGAAAGGCCAGTGGAGTGATGAACCAGCGAGTGATGAAAACGGCGATACCGGCATGACGATAGAAGGCGTTCTCCATGTTCACCCATTGGGCGGAGTGCTGGATGCGTCTTGGAATCCACGAACGTCCCGAGCGCCCGATCCCAAAAATAATCACATCACCACTCACGGATGAGAAAAGAGCCAGCAATGACGCAATGTAGACATTGAAAACGTCCCCCCGGACAAACGCTCCGAGCATGATGACAATGACTGTGCAGGGCAGCGGCAGACCCAGTGCGCCAAGAAACAACACGACGCACGCAACCGGCAAACCATAGGTCGTCACTGCGCTCAAAATGAGGACACTCGCATCACTCATGATGATGAAGAATGACCAGCGGATCCTTGCGGTGGCTGCAGGAGAGCGCCTGTGTGACCCGGCAGATCCGGTGGTGGAGGGACCTTGGCTTGAAAGAGATCGATTGCTGCTTGAACTCTATTCAGGAGAATGGAGATATCGTCCTCCGGTCCTATATGAAATATGCTATTGAGCATTCTGAATGAAGTCAGGCTGTTTTTCTGCGTCATAGGTATCCCGATATGTTGGAAGAGATACTCTTCAGGCATGCGATAAGAGGAAGAAACATATCGGATACTCATCCAGGGTCGCACAACGAATGTATCGGGGTATTCCGTATTGAAATAATGCATACGTGCATAGCGAATTTCTCTGTAGGCTGAGAAGGATTCGACGCCAAAGTAAATGATCACCCCGGTTCCCAGAGCAATCAGCACAATGCTCGTGATGAAGATGATCCTTTTCCAGTGAAAAGACGCGGAGAACATGGTTTGAGCTTATGACTCGTTAAGGAGCGTGTCTATATACAAAAAAAATAGCCGCAAGTATGCCTGAACAGCCTGTCACTCGAGGGGATATTCACTCCCCTATGGTGCAATCATGTATCATCGTGATCCGATGCCAAGCGAGCCCGTCAGCGTCTCTGTGCGGCCAAAAGTCATTATCTTTGACGTTGATGGTCTTCTCTTCAATACCGATGACTTGATGTTCACGGAATTACAACGGGCGTTGGCGGAATTCGACGTCACGATTGATGAGGCTTTCTACGCAACGCATGGCTACGACGACTGCATCTATGCGTTGAATCTTTCCGGGGAGCATCTCATGACGGTCCAACGGAACGTCCGTGCCCGGTACTACACCGATGACCTGCTTCCGCGCGTCCGGGAAAAACCGGGTGTCTTGGAAACGCTGCAACACCTCTCCCCTTCATTTTCACTCGCAATCGGCTCGGGCGAAACACGGGAGCAAATCGAACGCTATCTCGGCCACTTTTCTCTTTCCGGATTCTTCTCGTTCATCGGACATGGAGCGATGGTTCCAAATAGAAAAAGTAATCCGGAGTACTTCTTCACCATCGCAAAACACTATGGGGTTTTACCGCAGGATTGTCTGCATGTCGGTGATACGCAAATCGATCAAAATGCTCTCAATGCGGGTGTTCCCGTCGCCATTATTCCCACCAGGTTTTCACGACATATCACATTCGATCCCCGATGCCACATTTTGAAATCCATGAAGGAGCTCCCTGAACTTCTGCTGCATTCCAAGAGGAGAAACGGCGAATCTTAGGAGGAGAAGAAAACACGAAAATAAGCTTGCCTGAATGATGACGAGTGCTAAGGTTTATGACTTTATGCGTGAAAAGACCGTCCTCGTCAATCTCAACGTCAGTAACGATTCGAACTTCGAAGCGGACAGCGGTTATATCTTCCAAAAACTCCTATGGACGCATCTCTGCCAGATGCATCGTGATCTTCGCGTGCTCTTCCTGGGGCATCGTCTCAATACGGAACAGTGGCACCCGAATATCACGATGGTGCCCTTTCATACCAAGTTCGACAAATTCTCCACGCGGCTGCACTTTGACTGGCATGCCCTGAAGGATCGGCTCCAGCACTTGCCGCAAGTCGACCTTCTGTACAACAACCAGCCGGAGAGCACATTGAACTTCAAGACGCTCCTCTGTTCGATGTACGGACATGAAGTCCCGGCCACTGGCTATTATCACTACCTTCCGTTCCACTACGATGCGAACGGAATCGTCTGGGATCCCAGTCAGAATTTGCAGGAATTCACGGCGCGCCCCATCCTGGGAAGGAACCTGGAATCGTTGGAATTGGCGGACAAGTCCTTCATCGGGAGCCAATTCGGCAAGGATATTCTGCTCCGTGCGTACAGGGAACGGTATCGCGATGCTTTGGAGCCGCAGTTGGAGGTGTTCTCCCCGCCGATCGAGCCCGAGCTATTCAGACAGCAAAGTGTCACGAACGGTCGACCATCCATTCTGTATAATCAACGACTCTATAAGCATTACGGAACGGAACGCGTGATCCAAGCCGTGCAACAGGTGGCATCCGAGCGTGACGTGACATTCGTCGTGACTGATCCCACAGGAGAGCGATCGGTCGAACGGGATCGTCTGGATCCGGCCGTGCGTCGTTTCCGTGAGGAATTGGGGAAATTGCCTTTCGTCGAACGCATCCACTGTGCCACACGCAAGGGGTACCACGAGCTCCTCTCCAGAGTCGATCTGGGTATCGCTCCCGTAAAGCCCTCGGCCCTGTGGAGCATGGCGGTCACGGATCTGCTTGCCACCGGCAAACCGGTGCTCTGCCCGAATGTCGGCGCGTTTCCAGAGCTTGTTCCAAACACGCCCGAACTCCTCTTTGCCGAGGATGGCGGAGACCTCCCGCAGAAAATCCATGCTGCGCTGGATGCTGCGGCCCACAGCGACCCGGAAACCTACAAAGCCAACGTCCGCCGGTACGACGCCCCGCAGATGGCAAGAGAGATGTCCGATCACCTCTCCCCTTTTCTTTCATGATCGATCACTCCTTCTACCGAAAGATGGGGGAGGACGGCATTCGATCAATGTACGACAGAAGCAGGGATCCTGCCGAAGTGCTCGACGCGGTCATGGCAAGTCGCTCCAGCTTTGTTTCCATCGATCAGATTGAGACGACGAATGCGTGCAACATGAAGTGCATCATGTGTCCGCGAGGCGCACCAAATCTCATGACGCGGAAAGTTCAAGCGATGGATAGGGAACTTTTCCGCTCGCTGGTCGATCAAATCGTCGTGGCGGAAGGAGCGAAAGCAGCGAGCGGAGGGGGGCGGGATGATTTTCTCAGGGATCCGCCACCCGCGCTCGCCTGGCCGGGAAGCAACTATGACGTGACAGGGCTCCGGTTACATCATTTCGGCAGTCCGACGCTCGATCCGCATCTTCTGGAACGCGTGCAATACGTCAAGGAGCATGCGTCATTCCCCGTTCAGTTTTCGGACACGATCGTGAACATGCGATTGGAAACCGCCAAGGAGTTGTTTCGTCTCAAGCTTGATAGGTTGATCGTCTGTCTGGACGGCACGACGGCGGAAGATTTTGAGAGAGTGCGCGGAGTGCGCGTTCCGTCGTTTGAAACCATGATCCAACGCATGCACGACATCGTGGCCGCCAAGGAAACCCTGGGGGCCGCCACAAAACTCGACGTTCAGCTCATCAAAATGTCCCGGGCTCCCCAGGAATCGTTCATCCGGGATTGGGGGACAGTTCCCGGCGTTGATGTCCACATCAAGCCGTTTTTCCCTTACCCCGATGTCCCGCACGATCTGGCCACGGCGGGCGATACCGTCTTTCAGCATGATTGCCGCATTCCACTCACTTCGCTCACGGTGCTGTCGGACGGGAGAGTGGTCCCCTGCAACTCGGATTACAACGGAGAGCAGAGTCTGGGAGATACAAAAACGCAGACACTGCAGGAGATTTGGAACAGCCGGGGCGTCATCGATTTTTGCAGGCGATTTATCCTCAACCTCTTCGAAAAAAATGATCTCTGCAACCGTTGTGGTTTTTACCCTCATAGCTCCATCGGACAATCTCATCAAAGCTGATCTATGTCGGAATCCCCCTCCATCCCGGACCGGCTTCTTCTTCCGTTCACGGACAGGGAAGATTTGGAAGACCCGATTATCATCAATGGCGGCGAGGGGCCCTACCTCCATACCACCGACGGAAGGAGCATGTTCGACGGAAACTCTTCCCTCTGGGTGGCGAATTTGGGGCACTGTCATCCGGATATCACTCAAGCGATTCATACACAGCTTGATCAGATCGCCCACACCTCTCTCTACAGTCAGGCGCACCCCCGTGCCATCGAACTCGCGGAGCGTCTGCCGCATTTCGCCGGACTCGAAGGATACTATTCCTTCTTCTGCAATTCAGGATCAGAAGCGGTGGAAACATCGCTCAAGCTCACCACGGACTACTGGCGCCGCATCGGTGAGACCGGACGCACACGCATGCTCACGTTGCAAAACTCCTACCATGGCGAAACAGCCGGCGCCATGAGCATGAATGGAAGCAAAGATTATGAAGATTACCGACAAACTCATCCCTACCGTACGGAAGTCATCGCATCGCGGGCCATCACAGAAAGTGAAAAGCACCTTCCTCAAGGCAATTATCCCTCTCTTGCACACGCCGCCGAGCAGGGACTCACGGACATTGCGGCGATCATGATAGAACCGCTGCACGGTGCCGGCGGCATCGTCCCCATTCCGCAGGAAGAATTAGCGGCGATCAAACGACTCTGCGTTCAATCCGGCTGTCTGTTGATCATTGATGAGGTGGCAACCGGCTTTCACCGTGCCGGCAGCCGCTTCCACTATCAAGACTTAGGGCTCAATCCAGACATGCTCCTCTTGGGGAAAGGAACCAGCGCCGGGTACCTCCCGCTTGCCTCCGTCCTGATCCATCCCAGAATCGGCGATCAGTACGCCCGTTCCCGCAATCGCACCCCTCTCATGCACGGGCACACGTTCTCAGGCAATCCTCTGGCTTGCGCCGCGGCACTCAAGAACATCGACATTCTCTCCGCGCCGCTGATGCAGGAACAGATCCGCGCTTTGCAATTCACATTCGGGACAGAGTTACAGGCCGCTTTTGGAGAGGAACCTAGAATTTCCGTGCGACACAGGGGACTGATCGCGGGCATAGAAGTGCTCCCGACCGCACGCACCGTCGATCTGTCTGATATCGCATCGGAAACCTGCCAAGCACTCAAGCGGTTATCTGTTCTCACCCGGTCGATCGGCAACACGATCATCCTTGCGCCGCCCTACGTTTCTACCGCAGAACAAATCCGGGCATGCGTAAGCGCCACGCTGGAATCCCTGCAATCCGTGCTCAGCCGCCATGGACGCTGAATGCGATTTCGCCGGAAAGGAGATTGCATCGCAGTATGATGTGGGCGCGGTCTGTCGCTGCGAAGTTCATCCGCATGGTTTGATAAACACGACCTACCGCATTGAAACCGATCAGGGGACATTTGCGCTGACGGCATTTCTTCAGAGAAAAGAGGAGGAGATCAAAGCACGCGCGCAGGTGCTGATGCGTCTTAAGAACGTTCCCGTCGCACAACCTCTTCTCTCAAGAAACGGAGATCGTGTGATCGACCTGAACGGCCGACCGGCATGGCTTGCGCCGTGGATCGAAGGAAGATCATTCGTCGACCGGCATCATCATCAAAAACTGCCGATGTCCGCACGGCAACACCAAGAAGTGATACGGGGATTCGACGGACTCCACCAAGAACTCTCCCAGATCGCTTTGCAAGAAACGGACCTCTTGTCATTTCTCGCAAGAGACACAGAAGAGGAAACCACGATTCCTCCGGGAAGGGCGATTCGATCGCTCATCGATCAATGCAGGGAATGTTACCAAGCCGTGACATCACCTCCCCCGGATCCGCAAACGCTTGTCCATCGCGATTTTGAGCGGCAGAATCTGCTGTTCCGGGGAGATACGCTTTCCGCCGTTCTGGACTTTGATGCTCTGGGAATTGGGAGTGTGCAGCAGGAGTGGGCTCATGCCACATTCAATCATGCTTGCTGCGATCCCGGGCAGTCTGCGGAACACCTGGCAATGTACGTTGAGCACGCCCCCCTTGGGAATGCACGGAAGATGCCAAGAAATCAATTCCTGGCAGCCATGGCCCGATTCTGCGAAGAAGATGTGAATGGATTTCTTTGGATTGCCCAACGAAGTCCCATCGATCTCAATGCATTGGTGTCCCATTATGCCAAAGCACTCACGTTTGCCTCACGACATCTCTCGTAGCTTCCTTCCTTCTCCCCATGCCGCATCCTTCGCATCTTGAGCAACTGCTGACCGGCATCGAACAACGTCTCACGGATAAAGAACTTCAAACCGTCTCTGCCGAGCAGTTGGAGGGCATCGCTGATGCAACCGTTCAATTTCTCCGAACCCTTCTTCCGGCACCGCAGGAACGCTCATCCTTAAGTCACGAAGTTTCTGCAGCGGAATTGCCGGCGGAATATTCGGAAGCAGTTTGTCGCATGGCATCCGCTCTTACAGGTCGGTCTCTTTCTGCCACCGGAGAAGCGATCGATGCGTTGAAGCAATTTGGATTCGAGGTGCGACGATTCAGTAAAACCACTTTTATTCCCAATGATCCCAGACTCCATGAAGCGCCGAATGAATGGATCTTCCAGAGAGTGCGCTCAGGCGATATTCCCGAAAATTCCATAGGATCAGAGGACCTCTTTATGATTTGTGAGGTTCGTCCAAAACCCGACGTCGTGGACACGCTCCGATGGGTTGAGAGTCCGTACGTCGGGGATCCGTTCGAAAGTGAACTCAGAGAGCTCCACCGGCAGTTGGATGCAGCCAAGCCGGGGCAGCCGGTTCCTCCCTCCTCGCGCGCCGCGTTCAGCTACCGGGAACTTCAGGAGCATGTTTTGCCCAGATTGAGCGAAAAGGCAGGTATTCGCCTTCAGTGCATGCCGGCAATCCATGCCTGTATCCTGGCAAACGATCATCCGGAAATGAGCGATGGGCGATCGACGGAGTGGAGAGAGGAAATCAGCGCCAGCCATGCGATCATCAGCGGACGATCCGATCGCGGCCCCATTCATCATCTGTATTTTGACTCAAAAGATGATCCGTATATCAACCGCGGCTTCCGGCTCTGTACCATTCTCGGTCCCGCCGATCCGACCTCTGCCTCTTCTCCGAATGCTTACCGGAATAGTTGACAATATAAGTAAACTATTTATTATACATCTTCTCATGACAGAAAAGTTTGCAACAGCCTTCGGCGGTTCCGGTTATACCAAGGAATCGGAGCAGTATCGTGAAGGGATACGTCTTGGGGAATTCCTGGCCGGACGAGGATACACCGTGAAATGCGGAGGGTATTACGGCCTCATGGAGGCGGTATCCGAAGGAGTGCGTAACGCTCATGGACGCGTGTTGGGGATTACCAATGCCTCATTCGATCCCAAAGACGCCAATATTCATATCACGGAAGAACGAAAGCAGGCCGATCTGTTTGACCGGCTGCGGGAGCTCATCATGGATAGTGAGCTCATCGTGGCTCAAGAAGGATCTTTTGGAACTTTAGCGGAAGTATTCACAACGTGGTGTCTTGCCTATACGCATTCGCTGCGGCACAAGATACGTCTGTGTCTGGTGGGAAAATCATGGCCCTCCATCATCACGCCACTTCAGAATCTACCAATAGCGGAACCCGATAGGATGATTGCCGAAATATTCGAAGATATGGAGACATTCATAAAAAGCTTCCCTCAAGATTCCCTTCCATCCGAGCTCTGAATTTCTGTCGAAATTCCTGCCAAGTAGCGCGGTCGCATGCATATTTTGGCAGAACAGCGCGGTCGTGAGCTTACGACTTTGAATCCCGGAGAGCGATGGAAGGGGTGTATTTCATGGTGAAAGGGGGCACCATGATCTTGTGCCAATAGTGGCCCGACTCCGCTCCTGTATTACACGGAAATTCCGAGTTGCCCCGCAATGACTCTTTTGGCTCTACCAACAATTTCATTTCTCAACCTGAGTGTTTTTTGTGAACTCAGGCTTTGCAAAATATGCTCCTGAACTTTTTGTTCGTCCATGCCATCAACAGAATTACCAATATATTGCACAGCCTCCGGATTCAAGACCCACCGTAATATACTGACATCAGGATCAGGATCGGCATCTAATTCCTGTAGAAGCTCATTGGAATGAAGAAACCCGTTCTGCATAACTTCAATTCCAGAGTCTGTGCGATGGGTATCAATGTAGGATTGGAGTTGTGAGGGCAAAACATTCCCCGTTCGTTCCTCTTGATGATTTGAGGGTACTGGTTCCAAAATCAAGATAACATCCATATCACTTTCTAAAGACGCCAATTCCTCAGGATTCATCCTTCCTCCATGGAGAATGAGCCCAACAACCTCTGGGTGTTGAGCATGAAACTCCTGAAGATACCGTCTCATTTCCTGAGTGATATCCTCAATTTCCATTTTCCTCTTCGAAGTATCGATCATTGATTCATCCTCAGGATGAAGGCCCAATACCGTCCTCACCTTTCTTCTCATTTTTTCTGGGACCTCATCGGGGAGATCGGCAAACCTATTTTGAGTTCTCTCCATCAACCGACTAAGTCTTTCTAGCGTAATACGTGACACTTCGGTGGGAGCAATGAACCCTTTCTCAAGCAACAACGAAATGACTGCGCTCTCAACAGGATCAGCTTCTTTTAATAATCGACAATCAGTTTTATGCATATGTATTAATTTATATTATATCATAAAATAACGATTTAGCAAATGTTGGCAGCCCCACGGAGAATCGAACTCCGATTGCAGGAATGAAAATCCTGCGTCCTAACCGTTAGACGATGGGGCCGTGTGGAAAAAGAACGCTTACGGAAATCGTAAGGGAGACTTAAGCAGAGCGCCAGAGGGTGATGGCAGAAGTCTTAAGAAAATGCTATAATAATGCTGAAATACCAATACCCCACTTATGGTCCTCCGAACACTGCGCACCACGCTCATTCTGGCAGGATTCGCCCTGCTCATCTCCACCGCAGGAGACCTGCACTCCATTTTCATGCAGGCAAGTGTGACCGGACAGGGTTCCACCCTTCCGCCTAATGAACAACTAAGAGAGATGACCACGGCAGAAATTCGCATGCACCAAAGCGCACCGGAACTAGCCAAGCGCAGTGTTTCCGGTCAAATCGCTCTGGGTGCGATCTTCCTCATGATCGGATTTGGGCTGCATGCCTTCATCGTTCGCCGACGCAAAGAACAAGTGAATGTTGTAAAAGTGCACGCCGCGCCGGCCTACCCCGGGCGGGACAAACGCAAGATGGATCGATGGTTCTTGTGGATGACCGTGAAAATGTAAGAGGGCGCAACAATCTTCCGCTTGCATCGCTGGAGAGAACAGACACCCCCGAACTTACGTCCGGAGTTGTTCGGTTGAATGAAAACAGAAACATAAATAACACACAGAACCCAAAAATATAACAATCGCGGCGAAGCGCTGGGTGGCTTTAGACGGGACCCAGCGCTGGAGCCGCACCACTAAGGGAAAAGAGAGTCCATGAGAGAAAAACCGTTAGGTTTGTCTCTCATGAATAAAAAAAGGCGGCCCACTTGGAACCGCCTCTCTGCTTTTTGAGAGTGGTACGGAACTCGCGCCTTAGCACGATCCGCAGCACCCTTTACCACCGCCAATCATAGAAGAGAGGGGAAAGAAGTAGGATGCGAAGTATAGCATGCCGCATTAGCACTCACAATACTAGAGTGCCAGATTCCCTTGCCTTTCCTCACCCTTATGAGAAAGAACATTAAGGAAGAATTGCTGATATATAGAGGATTATAATGCATGTTTCCTCCCCAAGGCATCCCGGTGACATATTCCAAAATCCGTGATGGTTCGCGCCAGATCATTGGTGACCACCGGACCTTCTGTGCAGAGCCGCATCCCCGAGGGATCCACCACGCAATTGCCGCAGAGTCCGTAGCCGCACTTCATGTACCGCTCCAATGAAAGTTGCGCTGGGATCTTCTCCTGAGAACTCAAGTTGGAAACAGAGACCAGCATGCGTTCGGGCCCACACGCGAAAATCTGATCCACCCACGGAGATTTTTTGGAATGCTTCTTTTCCTTCAGCATCTTCTCCAGGAGCTGCACATTGAAACCTTTAAACCCTTTGGATCCGTCATCCGTGGCGATGTGCAGCGTGGTCTTGGGAAGCTTTGAAAATTCCTTCTCATACAAGAGGTGCTCCTTGCTCCGCGCACCGATGAAAACTTCAAGCGAGCATCCGTCCTTTGCTGCTTCCTTGGCGGAAAAGTACATCGGCGCCGCGCCGTACCCACCCGCCACCAGCGCCAGTTTCTGCTTTTTCTCCCAAATGTAATGTGTGCCAAAAGGCCCGCGCAGACCAACCAAATCTCCTTTCTTAAGCTCTGCGAGCTTCTTGGTCATGTCACCCACCGCAAAGAACGTGACTTGGAGTTTCTTACCGTCATCCAGAGCCACGCTCATAGGAATTTCATCTACACCTGGCAGCCACAGCATGATGAATTGACCGGGCCTGGCTCCGAGTGACACCGCAAACGTGAAGCTGGTCACATGTTCCGTTTCGCGCTTCACAGCGACAATCCGATACGTTTGAGGTAGCCGAGTCTGGAGAGTGTTGGACATAAAAATACTGTGTACTGCGCACTACATACTTCGTACTGCTTTATGCATTCCTCCAACCAATTCGCCAACCGTCTTCACTCCCTCTTTCTTGCCCCACGCTTCCATCTCTTCACACACCAAGCGGAAGATCGAGGCGCCACGGTACGCGATGCCTGTTCCGATACCAATCAGGCTGGCTCCGGCAAGCAGGAACTCAATGGCATCCTCCCCTGTCATGATGCCGCCAGTGCCGATGATGGGCAGCCTGCCCTCCGTTGCACGATACACATCCGCAATGCAGCGCACGGCGATCGGCTTGATGGCGGGACCGGACATGCCACCCACCTTGTTGGCCAAGATAGGCATGCGGCTCTTTAAGTCGATAGCCATCCCCGGACCGACCGTGTTGATCACCGTGAAACCATCCGCACCCGCTGCAGCGCATGCCAAGGCGATGGCACCGATGCTATCCACATTGGGAGAGAGCTTGATGAAGACGGGAATTTTCCCGCTCACGGCTTTGACCGCCTTGGTCACGGCGGAAGCATCACCCACGGAGCAGGCAAAGGGCCTGCCGAATTCGTCTTCCACGTTGGGGCAGCTGATATTCACCTCCAGGAAATCCGGCTTGAGCTTGGCGATTTCCTCCGCGATGAGTCCGTAATGATCCACGGTATCCGCGATGATATTGGCGATGAGCGGAACCCTTCGGCTGCGCTCAGGGCCTTCGGCTGGCACCTTCATGTAATCTCCAATCTCCGCGCGCGCTTTCTCCACGCCCGCATCCGGAACGCCCACCGCATTGAGTGTGTAGTGATCCGTGGAGATGATGGTGGGGTTTGGATGCCCTTTGTGCTCCTTGAGCCACAGGGACTTGGTGGTGACTCCGCCGGCTCCATTCCGCGCGACCGCACGCCAACTGGCCGCCGTGATGCCCCAGATGCCGGAGGCAAGGATGGTGGGGTTTGCGAAGGTCACTCCGAGGACGGTCTGCGAGAGCTTCATCGCGCTACAGTGTACATCAAGGAAAGGGCGAGAGGAACGCATGAAATAGATGTAAACATGTTAGAATGCAAAGCATTCCCCCTTTCTCAAATGCGCAAGATCCTTGCCGGTCTCCTCCTGATGATGGCCCCCTTCGTCGCACAGGCTTCCTTCAGTGATGTTGCCCCCGACCATACCAACGAACAGGCCATCAGCTACGTCCAGGATCAGAGCATCGTCCAAGGTTATCCCGACGGCACATTCCGGCCGGATCGTCCGGTGAATCGTGCGGAGTTCCTCAAGATCCTCATCCTTGCAGTCTCCGCCGACTTCAACCCCGCAGAATGCCAACACACCCGATCCTTCCCCGATGTCCCGCTCACGGAGTGGTTCAATGATTATGTGTGCATCGGGAAAGATCGCGGTTATGTGAAAGGATACCCCGATGGCACATTCCGTCCGACGCAGACCATCACTTTTGTGGAAGCGGCGAAGATCATGACCAACGCCTTTCAATTGGATTCACGGTTCGAAATGATCACCGACAGTGAAATGGCTCCCCCGTGGTTCGCGCAGTATGTGGCCGCATTGGACGATCATCATGCCATTCCGCTCACTATCGATTCTGCCGGCCATTTCCTTACCCGCGGAGAAATGGCGGAGATGATCTGGAGAATCATGGCCAATGTAACGGACCAGCCGTCAAAAACGTACCAAGATTTTCAGGGTGCGACTGCTCCGACAGTGTTTGAACAAATCAAACAATGGACACCGGGGATTCAATGGTCTGGCGTGCAATCCGAACTCTTCCCGGACTCCATCGTAGTGGATGATAACCGAACGATTCCGGCCCGGTCCATTGATTCTCAATTCATCTCATTCCCCCGAAGGAATGTCGGCAGAGCATTGCATCAAAACATCGTGCAGAACGGATGGTCAACACACATCTACCTTGATGCTGACGGGGTGACCGGATCGCAGTGGGGATACCAGAAGAGCGAAGGTGATGCGTTGCGCTTTCTGATCTTCAGGGAGATTGCATCGCAGTGCACAGCTAATGTGAATGCACCCGGAGCGACCTGTGCTTCCCATGAAACCCGCGTGTACGCAACCGAACCCGTGAGCGCTGCGGCCTCCTCTATCGGTTCGGCCTACACAAATACCCATGACGGCTACAGCATCGATCTTCCGAGCGGTTGGACCGCACAGGAAAATATGCAAGTGGACGATAGATTAAATGGAGCTATCGGTAATGCCACTGGGACGAAGTTTTCCGCTGCGCAGAGCGACCAACCTTTCATCTTCACCGCCATAACGCCTTCCTGCCCGGATCTCTCTAAGGGCTTTCTTCCCACGCCCCATACAGTCCCTCCAAAAACCGTCACCATCAATGGCAGGACATTCTTCACGCTCTACCTGACCGATGGAGCGGCGGGAAGTGTTGGGGAAGTTATTTACTACACTTCACGCATGGATGCGACGCACTGCTTTGTCATGGCAACGCTCTTCTTCCACTCCACCGGCGAAGCCCTGGATGAGCCGATGCGTTCGCAAGTGAAGGCGCAGAATGCACAGATGAACCAGACGCTCAGTGACATCGTGCAATCCATTCGTATGATCGGGCAGTAATCGCGCTTTACCCCGGTTGTGTCATCCCCACAATTCAAGTCCGTTCGTTACTTCTCTTCAAGCAATGTGCTGTTCCAACAGAGATCAAAGAGAACCCGCATCGTATTGGCAAGTTCCCGGCTCTCAATGAGTAATCCGAACTCCCCTTCAAATGACATGATGCTCACTTTATTCGCATAGATAAAAATCTGGTTCTCCAACTGCATTTCTTTGGATTGAATGATTCTGTTTTTCCGCAAACCCCGCATCTGATCCTGCATGAGCAGCCGCGCAAGGGAGGAATCCGGCGTGATGCCACGAATGGGGATCTTCCGATGAATGCGCTTCTCAATGAATTGCTCCTCAATCCACTTACGCGTGAAATATTGCTGGAGTTTCTCCGGATTGTATATGCAGCGTATTTCCGATTCCGCAGTGAGAACATCCAAATACAGACGCTTGAGATTCTGCCTTCCCTCAAAGAAGCTGACATGCGGGTGGTACACATCGCTGCGCACCACGGAAGCAAGAATAGGCAGTTGCTGTTCCAGAGAGACAAGGGTTCCGGCGAACTTCTCGTAGAGGAGACGAGGAGAGAGCACGGAGTAGAAGCGCGTTCGTTTCTTCATAAAGCACTCCGAGACGCCGCGCATCGCAAGCCTGCGCAATACCTCGGTGACGGTGGTCCGCTTCATGCCAGCGCGGTCGGCAATGGCGCTCGCAGGCGCAGAACCAAGTCCAAGGCAGGTGAGATACACACGCGATTCTCTCTTTGAGAAGCCCATCTGTTCCAGAGTGCTGATGCTATCTTCCATATGACGACATTATTTTCGTCAGATTGGATTGTCAAATATTATCTATTTGAAGCCAAAATAATGATTCTATGAACGAATATATTACAAATGAATTGTCAGTATAATCCTCATGCCTAGGATACAGGCATGAAACTTCCTCTTCCAGAAGCAGCCACTGCGCATGAAACAATTGCCCACATGGAAAATCTCCAACGCCTCCTGGAAGAGCTGAGGCAGATTCCCGTAGATATCATTGTAGAATACCGACAAAGACTCAAAGAGCGACTGCGACTGCCGGGCCCAGGCCCACATCACATCGACCCGAATACGTTCAGCCTGAGAGAAACCCCATCAGCAGATGGCGGAGAAACCTTTGAAATGGAAGCCGTGGGTAATTTTCAACCTTTTGATAGAACTGGTTTTCTGGATCCTGCAGTCTTCGATCGTTCTGAACATGCGGCACATCCACGGGTGAATACCAGTTCTTTGGGATTCATTCTGTGGAATTTGATATACCTCGCCGCCGAACAGCAAGGTATGAGAGGTGAATTCCGATCCGCTGAACTCACTGCAATCACGCGGAAAGGAACGATCCCACCCAAGGAAAATCTCGCGCTCAAGGCAATGATTCATTTCAAACCCAGAGGAGGACCAAGGAGCCACCATCGCGAATTATTGGGGATGCTCACCTGTACATTCCACAATGCAGCGGGAAAGGAACTGGCAAGTGAGACGTGCAATTTCATGATCGCAAGAGAGCTGCGCAATCCAGAGGGTGCTGATCAGGAGCGTTAAATCATCCACTTGGGATTAAGCGCTCGCGCTAGCTCCTCCGGCGGCAACACCTTCTACTCTGTCATTCGTCACACAACTGATGACAATACGTGATCATGGCTTCCGCTACTGCTTGAATGGCGGCAGGTGAATGATCCATCCCATCGGCCGCCACCCTGCCAACCATGGCATGAAGCATTCCGATGTCCCCTCCTGTGAGAGGCAGTAAATTTACTCTGTTATGAGTCGCCTTCGTCATCTCCTGACGAAGCAACGCGGCAATGCGAACGATGATTCTCGGATCGGCCACAACATCCATGTGATCGGCCTGAAAACGAAAACGGCAACCAGGTCCTGTTCCATCAAACTTATCCAAATGATCCAGGACATCGAGGAACGTTTTGCAATCAGGTAGTCCGGAGGCGGAGGAGGCCATAAGAGAAGAGGAAAGTACGTCATTCTAACGGCACGCACAGCGGGATCAAATCCTTTGTGAAGTTTCTGTCTCGTGCAGAGACGAGGTATTACGCATACCGAAATCTCTACCCCGGCTGCGTCATCCCCCGCGGATCCAGCGCTCGCGCAAGTTCCTCCGGCGGCAGCACCTTCTGCTCCCTGCAAAGCTCTCGAATCGTCTTGCCGGAAGCGAATGCCTCCTTGGCCAATTTGGCAGCGCGCTCGTAGCCGATGATCGGAGCCAACCCTGTGACCATGGAGAGGCTTTTTTCCACGCCTGCCTCGCATATCTGACGATTAGGTTCAATACCCGTCAGGCACAGATCTGTAAAAGCGGATACCGCCGATGCAAGGAGCCGGATGCTCTCCAAAAGCTTGGCACCCATCACCGGCATCATGATATTGAGTTGGAACTGTCCGCCGCTTGCCCCGGCAAAGGCGATGGTCTGATCATTGCCCAAGACGGTCGCACAGACCTGCATCAGACTTTCGGCCATCACGGGGTTCACCTTGCCCGGCATGATGGAGCTGCCCGGCTGAAGATCGGGAAGGATAACCTCATAAAAGCCGCACCGCGGGCCCGAGCCGAGCAAGCGGATGCTGTTGGCCACATTGAAGAGCGTCACGGCGATCGCCTTAAGTTGCCCATGGCACTCCACCAGGGCATCACGCTGCGCATTGGCCTCAAAGTGATTCGCGGCTTCGCGGAAGGGAATCTCCGTCTCCTGTGCAAGCAATGCGCACACGGAAGACGCGAACTGCGGATGTGTGTTGATGCCCGTGCCCACCGCCGTTCCGCCGACGGGGAGCTCCAGAAGTGCAACGAGCGCCCTCTCCGCGCGTTCGCAGGAAAGCGTGATTTGCCGCGCAAAGCCGGAGAACTCCTGCCCGAGTGTCATCGGCGTGGCATCGGCCAGATGCGTGCGACCGATCTTCAGGATGTCCTTCCATGCTTCAGACTTCTGCTGAAGAACCTGCTCGGCATGGCGCAACGCGGGGAGGAGGCGTTCCTTGATGGAATGCGCCGCAGCCACGTGGATCGCACTGGGGAAGATATCATTGGTGCTCTGGCCGCGATTGACGTGGTCATTGGGGTGGATAACCTTGGCCTCGGCAAAGCGATCGCCGCCCAGAATCTCCATGGCGCGGTTGGCAATCACCTCATTGGCATTCATATTGCTGGAGGTCCCCGATCCGGTCTGGAAGACATCCACCGGGAACTCAGCATCGAACTTGCCCTCGGCGACCTCCTTGGCCGCTGCAATCAACGCATCGATGTATTCTGCAGAGAGTGGCTTGGCCCCTTTGGCAAACACGCCGAGATCACGATTGGCGCATGCGCAAGCCCACTTCATGAATCCCAGTGCGGCGATCAATGCTCGGGGAATCGTCTGGCCGGAGATCGGAAAATTGACGACCGCCCGCTGCGTCTGCGCTCCGTAGTACGCCTCACGCGGGACGAAAACTTCCCCCATGGAGTCATGTTCAATGCGAAAATCTGTCATACGTGCATGGTAACATGCTACAAATGATTCGGAATACTCTTTATACTCTCCATAAGCGATAGCATCATACCCACCTTACCTTCCTGAACATGCTCGAGCACCTCTCACTTCCATCGGGCCTTGCACTCGAAAAACTCCAAGGAATCGATGGATGGCTCTCTGCCAAAGAAGCCAAACTCCTGTACCGCCTTGCAAAGCGCTGCACGGGAAAAGGCGTCATTCTGGAAATCGGATCTTGGAAGGGGCGCTCCACCATCTGCCTGGCGCTTGGATCAACCGCAGGATCCGGCACACATGTCTTTGCCGTCGATCCCTTCACGGGATCCTCGGAACACGGAGAAGTCTTCACGTTACCAGAATTTCAAGAAAATATTCGCAGGGCAGGAGTGACTGAACAGGTCACTGCGATCCCGAAGTTCTCCAAGGACGCGGCAAAAGACTGGAAGACCCCCATTGAGCTTCTCTGGATCGACGGCGCTCACGAAGAGGAATTCGTCCGCGAAGATTTTGCAGTTTGGTCTCCATTTTTGGTGGAAGGCGGAACGATCGCATTTCACGACTCAAGCATGCCAGGTCCGGAGAAAGTGATTAAAGAAAAACTCTATCTTGGAACAGACTTTCATGCGATCGGCTTTGTGCATGGCACGACCTACGCTCGCAAGGGCCGCGGCTCCCCTCTGGCAAACCGCTTTATGCTTCTGCTGAAAGATATGGCATTCGTACTCTGGAAAATCAAACGCACGCTCCGACCACACAGAAAGACCGCCACCGATACCGCTGGTTAAACTTCCGATGCATCATCTCACAACCGCCTCCATAAACGCCCTGAACAACGGATGCGGCCGATGCGGCCTGCTCTTGAACTCCGGATGGAACTGGCTCCCCAGCATGAAAGGGTGCCCCTTTATCTCCACAATCTCCATAATCCCCTGCTCCTCCCACTCACCGGAGAAGACGAGGCCCTTCTCCTCCAGCTTCTTCCTGAGCGCGTTGTTGAACTCGTAGCGATGGCGATGTCGCTCGGAGATTTCTTCGACTCCGTATGCATCGAACGCCTTGGTTCCCGGCTTGAGCTTGCACTTGTACGCACCCAACCGCAGCGTTCCACCCTTGGCACGACCGACATGCTGCCCCGGGAGGAAATGCACAACGTACTTGGAACGAGGAAGCTTGCCCGCTTCGTCGAATTCCTCGCTGGTAAGCTCAGAATCTTTGAACATGGCTCTGGCGAACTCAATGGAGAGGATTTGCGCCCCCAAGCAAAGCCCCAGATACGGAACCTTCTCCAAGCGCGTGTAATGTGCAGCGGCAATCATGCCTTCAATCCCGCGTATGCCGAATCCTCCGGGCACCACGATGCCCTTGCAGGATTTGAGCTGCTTCCAGGTCTCCTCGTCTTTATCACTGAGCTTCTCAGAATCGATCCAGACGATTTGTGCTTTGCGACCACAGTGCACCGCGGCGGACTTTACGGCTTCAATCACGCTTAAGTAGGCATCTTCCAGATCGGTGTACTTACCCACGAGTGCGATGGGAATTTCTTTGATGGCTTCTTCGTGACGCTTGCGTCCTTCCTCCCACTCCGACATATCCGGAGAGAGAGTGCCTAACTTCAACTTTTCGCCAATCAGGCGAGCAACGGAATACTTCTGGAAGTTCAGGGGAACGTCATAAATGGAATTCACCGTGAGCGCGGGGATCACCGCCTCTTCACGCACGTCGCAGAACCGTGCGATCTTCTTGAGGAGTTCGGGCTCCACGCGGTAATCGGCACGCGCCAGGATCATATCCGGCTGCAAACCGTGACGACGCAGCTCCCCCACCGAATGTTGCGTGGGCTTGGTCTTGAGCTCTTTGGACCCTTTGAGATACGGCAGGAGCGTAAGATGCACGTGGAACAGGCGCTCGGGACCAAGTTCGGACTTCAGCTGCCTCACTGCCTCCAGGTAGGGCTGACCTTCGATATCGCCCACCGTTCCACCGATTTCGATCATCATGATATCGGCATTACTCTTCTCCGCCGCCTCAAGCACGCGATGCTTGATGGTATCCGTAATATGCGGCACGACCTGAATGGTCCCGCCCAAGTAATCGCCGTGACGCTCTTTGCCCAACACCTCCTGATAAATCTGACCGGTAGTCACCGTAGAGAGTTTGCTCATGGGCTCATCGATAAACCGCTCGTAGTGCCCCAGATCCAGATCCGCCTCCGCGCCGTCATCGGTTACAAAGACTTCGCCGTGTTGGAACGGACTCATAGTGCCCGGATCCACATTGAGATAGGGATCAAGCTTCTGCACAAAGACCTTAAGTCCGCACGCCTTCATGATCGCTCCGATGGAGGAAATCGCGATACCCTTTCCGAGCGAACTGCAGACGCCTCCGGTCACGACGATGAAGCGAGTTTCTCCTCTCCTGCGGGAAGGAGACTCGGAGGAAACGGCCTTGGGAGGTGTACGTGGCATCATGGAAAAAGTGGGCAATCCTTCCGGTGAACGGGGGAGGAGCCCGCCACTTATCCTACTCGATAATTAGCTCAGGGCAAGACTATTGACAGAATATGTTTAATCTTCTATAAGTACTACATGCTCACTATAGAGCGTATTGGGGAAATCGCACAGAAACAGACAGAAGGTGCTCCGGCACAGATTCGGCAAATCGCTGCGGATGTGTTAAGTGGATGGGCGAACGGCCATATTCAACGAGCAGAGTTATGTTCAATTATTGATGCGCGAATCGCACAGCTCCCTCAGTCGCTGAAAAATAGAGCTGAATCGATCCGAAAAAAAATTCGCTCCTCTCTTTCGGATGCTGCTGTGGATTCCGCACAAATTCATGCAGGACACCGCCGCACAGCAAAGGAAATATTCCAGGAACTCAATATTGGATTTACACATGTTGAAGCTAAAGGAAGAGGTATTGTCTTCTTTGGATCAGCACGCACAGAGGCAGGTAGTCCTTTCTACGAGCAAGCACGTGAACTGGGGAGGGAGGTCTATCGACTCCTGAAATCCACATCGTGGTCAGGCGCAGGCCCAGGCCAGATGCAGGCGGCACTCGAAGGTGCCAAGGAATTGGGCGGAAACATCGCAGGAGTCAAAATCCATCTCGATAGGCATCAAGCCGCAATTGAACAGGATGTTTCTCCTGTGTTCAATTCTGTCGATGAAGTTGTTACATGCGATCACTTTGATCCGCGCGTCACCTCGCTCACCGATGCCGGATGGCCGGAGAAAGATCTTGGAGAAAAAGGTGCCTTTATCTTCTTTCCGGGAGCCATTGGAACACTCCATGAATTGTTCGTAATCTCCGTTATCAAACAATTATACAAATCGAGCGATGGCAAAGATCCTCATGTGCCCATCATCATTATGAATTACGAGGATTTCTACCGGCACCAATTAATGCAGCTACAAACCTGCATCGATTACAAAATGGTAAGAAAGGAGGAACTGGAACGGATTTTCCGTGTCTGCCCGGATAATCGAAGTGCCTTAGATGTTCTGGCAGATCACTATCGCGTCCCTTCAGAAAAACGTGATTACACTCATCGAACACTCCTCCCAACGGGGACGCTCGATGATGGCGCAGGTATCTGATGACAATACAAAGATGGAGATTCTTTCATGAAAAAACACCGCCCTTTCGAGCGGTGCCATAATTCATGTGTAGAAAAATCTTTTACCGATTCACCGTGGCCTGAACGCGGACCACGTTGGCCGCACGCGTCAGAATACGAACCGTTCGACGACTGGTGCGAGAAATAACCAGAGATCCCTTGGCCCCGGTTTCCACCAAGATCGAAGGGAGCTCAAGCATCGATTCATCCGCCTGATTGATGATTGCACGTCGGCTGGGACGACCTACTTTCCAATATTGACGAGCCTCGGGGGTAGAACCACGGATCGTGCGAATGCGTGTCGTAATCTGGGAACGGCTTAAATCGGCACGGCCCGTTGTGTCCTTCTGCGCTTCCTTGCGCTCGCGCAGGAGCAAATCCACCGCCATGGCGCCCGAAGGAACCCGATGCTTGAGGATAGCCTCGCTGCGAACAAGACGACGTGAAAGCTTTGTGATTTCCGTCGGAGCGGAGTAGGCAAGCACAGGAGCCGCCACAGAGAGCGCTACAAGGGCTGACGTGGCCTTGAGGAGGAATGACTTCATAGAAGCAAAAGGGAAAAGGAGATGAAATATACCTTCCCAGGGTACTGAGGGAAGGGGTCAAGTCAAACGGAAAATCGATCTCTTGGCAAGAGCCATTGAATAACGCAAGTGTGCATCAGACAAGACGCCGCACCTTTGTCTGCATGCGATGCGCAGCTTTCTTGGCATTCTTCACGGCACGGAACGCCGAAGCTTTCACTGCTCCGCGTGCATCTTTGGTAGCGTCCATGGCTGCGTCCTCGGCCTTGGATACCAATTTGAGCAGTTCCTTGCGCGCCGTGACAAAAGATTCCTGGGCATACTCCTTTGCCTTCTTCCAATTCTGCTGCACCTCCGTGCTCCCGATGAAGTCCTGCGCCTGTTCGGCAAGCTTCATGCCATCATGCTGCAGATGCTTACCAAGGAGCTTTGCTGCGGTCTCCGCATCTTTAGCCTTACTCAAATCGTCACGAAGTTTTTTATTACTGAAGAGATACCCCGCCATTGCGCCACCAAGCGTACCGATTAAGAGGGAAAGTTTTTTCATAGGATGTTGAGGGAAAATGAGAAGGCAATTGTAGCATCACAGCATGCTGTGATGCTACACGGACTAGAAATTCTAGTTGTTCCCCTCAGTACGCCTTGGCGTAGAGCGCCATGCTCACTGCCGATGCACCGGATATCGGATCTTTGTGCCCCTTGGCTTTTGCGTCGTCAGGATCGAGCAGGCGAATGGACGCTTTAACTTCGTTCTGGATTTTTTCCGCAGTCGCCAGCGTACCATCCCACGGCGCCCACACGAATCCCCCGTCGCCATCGATCCGTTCTTTGAGCTCCGCGTAGGTCTTGGCTTGGAACGTGTGATCCTTGAGAAATTGTTCCGCTTGCGCAAAGAGCCCATCCTGGACCGATGTAAAGAGTGTACGAAAACCATCTGCAGTGCACTTGGCCAGGGGCCACGGCTCCTTGGCGGACGTATCCCGCCGGACCACCGTCACCTGACCGGCAGCCAGATCCCTGGGACCGATTTCGACACGCACGGGGACCCCCTTCACCTCCCACTCATTGAACTTGAAGCCGGGCGACTTCTCCTCGCGATCATCCAACTTCACACGAAATTCCCGAAGGCCGACGACGAGCGTGCGGCATGCCTCAAGTACATCCTTCTTCTCTGTATCCGTTTTATAGATCGGGACGAGGACGATCTGAATGGGCGCAAGGGACGGCGGAATGCGCAGACCTTTCTCATCCCCATGCGTAACGATGAGCGTACCGATGAGACGGGTGGAAACACCCCAACTGGTCATCCAGGGCAACTGCTGCTTGCCTTCCGCATCCAAGAACGAAACATCGTAAGATTTGGAGAATCCCTGACCCAAATTGTGCGAGGTTCCCGCTTGGATGGCCTTGCCATCACGTGCGAGCGCTTCGGTAGTGAGGGTGTAGAGGGCTCCGGCAAACTTCTCATGCTCCGGCTTACGACCGGTGAGTACGGGAAGTGCGAGCATCTCGCGATCAAAATCCGCATACATCTTCAACGCCGCTGCCGCCATGGTATCCGCTTCTTCCTTGGTTGCATGACAGGTGTGTCCCTCCTGCCACAGAAATTCGAGCGTGCGCAGGAACGGTCGCGTACGCATCTCCCACCGCACCACATTGGCCCACTGATTCACCTTGAGCGGCAGATCACGGTGCGAGTGGACCCACCGGGAAAACGCGGAGTAGATGATGGTCTCACTGGTGGGACGCACGTAGAGCTTTTCGGTGAGTTCCTTGCCTCCCCCATGTGTGACCACCGCGCACTGCGGCGCAAATCCTTCCACATGTTCCGCTTCCTTGGCCATCACAGATTCTGGAATGAAGAGAGGGAAATATGCATTCTGGACACCAAGTTCCTTGATGCGACGATTCAAATCGCTCTGCATCGCCTCCCACAGCGCATATCCGTAGGGCTTGAAGATGATGCAACCACGTGTCTCCGCGTTCTCGGCCAGGTCGGCCTGGGCGATAACGTCTAAGTACCATTGAGGAAAATCCTTCTTGGGGTCGGCGAGGCGGGGCATAAAGAGTGGGAACACCGCTATAGTACACGAATTGGCACTCTGCGAAGAAAGTCTCTGAAATACTGAGCGCATATTTCCGATTGGATATTTGCGATTTGCGATTGGATGCACGGCAAAATGGCAAATCGCAAATTTGGAAATAGCAAATCAGAAACTAGCTCATCCAAATCCCGACGATCGTCACCACCGCACCGAAGGCGATCCCTGCAAAAACCTCAGAGAAGGAGTGTCCCAGCGTCTCCTTAAGCCGATGGAAGTGCTGCAACACATTGAGCACGCGCGCCTGTTCGCCAAGCACGGCCCGCACCCCGATGGCGTCGTACCAGACGATACAGGCGAATACGACGGCAATCGCGAATTCCACCGATTCAACGCCCATTTTGCGCCCGACGATGATGAGAAGCGACGTCACGAACGCGGAATGGGAACTGGGCATCCCTCCCTGCTGAAAGAGATGACGCTGACCGTTGCCGGTGCGGAATTCCTCCACCACGTACTTGGTGATCTCGCAGAGGAAGAGGACGACCAAGGGGATTAAAAACAAGTATGTCCGAAGGAGATTGGAGAGTGTGAGCATGACGAGTGACAGAGTATTAGAGTATTAGAGTATTAGAATAATAGAGTATTAGCGCGAGAGAAGGGAGAGTGCGATAAGAAACCAATACTCTATTACTCCATTATTCTAATATTCTCATTCGTTAAACAGCCGCCACATCGCACACTCCCCGGTACGGGCACCGCTTACAAGCTGACACGCTGGGCGTTGGCCGGAAGTCTAAGGCATCCATGCGCTCGCGGATGAGCTTGATTTGCGTGCGGGCATCTTTGAGCTGCGAAGGTGACCGTGCCGTAGAACGTTCGAGTACACCCTCCTCCGAGAGAAACAGAAGTGTCAGTGCCGTACAGGGTTTACCCTGAGCAGAGTCGAAGGGCTGCTCAAAGAGCTGCTCCGCAGCCAGGGCGTAGAGTGAGAGTTGCAGATCGGCATCGGCTTCCTGTTGGGAACAGGGCTGCCCGGTCTTGTAATCCAGGATGTGTACTCCCCCTTCGCCCACCTCAACTCGATCAAGCCGACCCGCAACGACCAGCGAATCGATTTCCAGAGAGAAGCTCTTCTCCACCGCAATAACTTTGCGAGGAGCCTTGGCCCACCACGCATAGAACTTCCGCAGGAGGGCATCACCCCGCTGCCGCGCAAATTCCGCCTCAAAGCGCGTGGGATAGGTATCAAAGACGAAGCACCGGTGCCAAATTTCAATAAGCTTTTCCTCTGTAAGTTGTGCCAATACATGCGCCTCGCCCTCCACAAAGAGAGGAATCTGATCCTCCCGTACTTGTTCGTTCTTCTTTCTTTTTTTCCCTAACCCTTCACCTATCCCTAGCTCCAGCTCGCCCCACTTTTTCAGTGCGACATGCACACTCGCCCCAAAGCTCTCTCCTTCGGAAATTCCCCAGGGAATCTTCTTCACGTTCGAAAACTCGAACTGCCGGGGGCAGGTTCTATACCGCCGTAACTGAGAGTAACTCAAAGGCATACAAAGCATCCGAGGCCCTGAGCGAAGCCGAAGGGAGAGTAACTCAATGCCACATCAGCATCCTAAACCCTAGAAACTCACGAAGCGAGTGCGCTCGGAGCACTCTCGGTACTGTCTGTTGCTGTTTTCTGCTCAGGAAGAGGAGATGGCTTATCGGCAAATCCCTGCTCAGGTTTTGGCGAGTTTTCTGCGGGAGGTTCTGCCTCACTGCCATACGGAAGTACTGTGGTATCGATGTGGACCACAAGACGCTCATTCTTCAATTCCGAGGTGAGGATCATATCCTGTACGGATCCGACACCTTCCAGATACTTACCCTGGATCATGATGTGGCGCCTCCCCCGATCGTCATTGCTGATGTCGAGGTATTCCTTGAGCTTTTCATCGGCCGGAGCGAACGCTTCTCTGCGCGGTGACTGATTGCGATACTGGGGACGGAAGACGAGCTCCACTTGCTTGATCGATGCGGGGTAGACGAATTCTCCATCAAATGGATTCCATGTCCGTTCCACAGTCGGTCGCTCCTGAGTTGTGAACCACTCTCCCGGCCGCTTGAAGCCGCGTTCATCCAGGGATGTCATGTAGAACTTTCCAGGTGCATCACCTTTGAAGTTCCACGCGTATGTCGGGACGGACTTGCCTCCCTGCGGCTCTAAGCGCGCAGTGCAGATGAATATTCCAAGACCGGGAACCGCATGTTCGCTGACTACCGGAACACCGGAAGCGTCACACGGCTGCGCGGTGAACATCGTCTCTTGACCGTTGAAGAGAATGGCGATACGGCTTTTGTCGACTTCCGTGGGCGTACGCTCCCCGATGATGAGGGGAACGGGATTGACGGGCATCTTCTCAGGATCAGAAGGACGAAGTTCATTCTGGAATTGCTCAGCCGCGGCAATATTCTGCTTGATGGCGGCACGCGCGGCCTTGAATGCCTCTTCGTGCGGACTCACGCCGATGGCCACCGGCTGCCAGTTCGTCCCCGGGAGGCGCCAGATCATCTGACGGATGCGCGACTCAGGGTCGAACGCGGGATAGGTATCTAAAAGTGCAGCATACTGAAGGAGCTTGTCGTAGTGCGACGGCTGAACCGTGAAGGAGGCGGATTCCCCGCGCTCACGTAAACCCTCTCCTGCATGCTCGATCTGCGCAAAAATTCCCTTCGCGGTCTTCATGAACACGTCATAGCCCTGCCGCGTATTCTCGGGACTTGCCATGAGGTCGCTCTTGGCACCGTAGTAGGAATCAACGAACGGCGCGAGTTCTTTGACGGTCAAAATCTTGAACGCATCCGGACCGTTGGTCTCATCCACTTGCGAGGCCAGATCGAGGAGAGTCACTGCCTGACCCCCGGCATCCTTGAGCTTCATGTCATCGTAGACCTGCAGCAGAGGCATACACTCTTTCAGTTGCTTCTCGAGTGTTTCGAACTGCGCCACTTTCTGGTCCCGCTCACGCACCAGAGCCGAAACATCTTCGCTCTTGTCGCTCGCTCCAATGCGCTGCTCCAGTATTGATATGTCCTGCATGAGCTGAGGAGAGGATGTTTGAGCCTCTCGCACTTTCCACAGGAGCATCCGGCAATCGCGAATATCCGCTGCAAGGTTGGCATAGAGATCAACATCGTGGAGCGTGCTCTCCAGCCCCTTTGATCCCCTCTCGATCGCCGCAAGATTATTGCGCGTGCCGAACTTCTCCTGCAGGTATTCCATGCAATCCGCCATGTACCGATCCATGACCTCCTTGCCCTTCTGCTTTTCCGTACCGTCTTCATTGAACGTGCGCAGAGCAAGGTTCGTAGCAAAGGGATCGCCCACTTGCGCCTTCTGCAGGAGATGATGGAAGAGGTAACCCTGCATGTGCTTCTCTCGCACCGCATCGCTCTCGCGTTCCAGCTCTGTCCAGGAATCGCCACGGATCCATCGCGAGGCAGAATAATAGCGATGGAATTGCCCCCAGTTGCCGCGCCGTCCCGGCTCGTATTCCTTGAGCTTTCGCTCAAGTTCCACCTTGGGTAAACCGCGGAGCTCCTTCTGTCTCTGCTCGATATCGGCAATGTTTTCGCGCAGCGAGGTGAGGATATGATCCGCTTCCATCCGCACCGCCTCCACCGCCAAAGGAACGAGGAATGCGCCCCCCACACCCGCAGTCGCCGTACCGGTGAGTGTGCGCGAGAAGGTCATCTGCGTCAGCTTCTTCTGCGCGTAGTAGTACGCGATACCCCCGCCGACATCGATGGGAATATCCACGTAGAGACGCTTGTTCTTCTCAATGCCATGCAGAGCGGCCAGTTCGGGCTTGCCCTGAGCGGCCGCTGCCTTCTCCATATCGGCGGCATGCCACCATGCGGGAATATCCACTCCGAGCGCTGCAATGGCTCCAAGCGCTTGAAGGACAATCGGAATACCATGTGATGCCAAGCGATTACGGAATGGGTGTGCCGTGAGGCGGATGGCCTCCCGTGCCGGTGCATTACTCGACTGAATGAGTTGATCCACGTTATCTTCAATGACCTGGATAGTAGTCAACTCCGAGCCGGTTCGACCTACCTTCTGAATCTGAACAAATTTCCGATAATCGATCCAATGTTGATCCAACGCACCATTTTTGAGACAGGCGATCAGTTTATCATTGAGTGCCTTTTTTAAAGTCGCATTTCCCAGCGTGTTCGCTTTATTAGCAATTTCGCCAAGCAGATGCCCGGCCCCCGAATACGCTGTAGAAGGCATACGCATGCGCAGGAATGCCTTCACACTATTCGCTGAATTCACCGTGCCTCGTCCAGTGAGCGTCTTTGCTAATTGCGTTGGCGCCTGACGCGCCACCATCCAATCGCGCATGGCGATGCCGATATTAAACGGTTGCTTGAGCAGATACAGGGCGAACGGCGCTGCAAGAACGGGGTGTTTCTGCGCAAAGGCAATGGTGGGCTCCAGAGGAGCCAATGCCGTCATAATGGCCCCCTTCGTGGCAGTATCCACGGCGGTAGGTGCGATATTCCATACCATGTTCTTGATCCGCAGCATCATGGGCCCATCAATGCCGTAGAAGACATCTGCAAGAGTTTGGAGGTACTCCTCCTTGAGCATGCTCTCTGCCACGTTCATGCCGGCTCGCCAGGACTTGGTCTTGAGCATGCCGCCGGCAAGACCTTCCTCGCGCTTGCGGATGAAGCGCAGAACATCGAACTGCATGAGCGCGACTCCCGCAGGATTCCCCTGCTCGATCATGCGTTTATAGAGCGAAAAACGCAGGACTTCGTGAAAGGGCATGGTATCAATGTACTTCTTAATGGTGCGCTTATTCTCCGGCGAGATACGCTGCCCCTCTGCGGGCGCCACCCAATCATCCGTGGGAAAGTACTCTTGAAAAAACGGTTGTAACTGCTCGGGAGTAGGAATGTTCTCGATCACGGATTCGATGAGCGCGAGCGCAATGGCTTCATCGGGGGTTGCCGCAGCTTTCCTGTTCTCTATGGACTGCTTCACTGCCGGAAGCTGCAAATCCGGATTGAGACCCAACGACGCAAGCAACGTCAACGCATCCGTGAGGGAGAAGCTCTTGAGCTTCTCGCGCACGCGCGCGATATCCTCTTTGCCAAGCTGCTGGACGTGGCTGCTCTTTTCTATCAGGAGAAACAGATCTTTGCTGAGTAAGGGGTTCTTCTGCAGAAGTTCACGAATCGCCTTGTAATCCCACTTGGAAGGATCGAGCCCCTGCGTATCAATGATGTCACGTACCTCATCCACGATCCGCGTGCTCCCATGCACACCATCCAAAAATTCCTTGAGAGACATGCCTTCGGCACCTTCCCCATGAAGGCGCTCAATATTGGCCCGGTGTTTGCTGCACGCACGGACAACCGTTTCCGCTGCGGCGATGTATGCCCCAAAGGTCGGATCCGCCTGAAGAACGGGTGGTGTGTACACTGCAAGGATCTTGGACTTGTCGACCTTGCCGAATTTCAAACACTGGAAGATATCATTCATCTTCAAGGATTCTTTGCGCATGAGCTGATTGATGACCGCAGCGAGTTTCCCTTTCTGATCCTCTTCGCTCATGCCTTCCGGCCAGACGACATCCGGGTGGCGTTCAAAGCGCACCAGATAACGCGCAAGAAGAGTTTCTTCTGCGACTTCCGCACTCTCTTTTACCAGCTCCGTTGCGGCAGCCTGCACCTCAGGATTGTGGACGACTTTTGCCTCATTCTTTTTTGTATCGGAAGGTTGTTCGCCTTCAGAAGGCTCCGATTCCTCTGCGCTGGTCTCTTTCATTTTCTTCTTGTAATCATCAATCTTCTCCGTAAGTTCTTTTTTCTGCTTCTTCAACTCTTCCAGCTGCTCCCGTGCAAGGTTCCCCCCATCTTGGAGTGCTGTTTCCACACGCGCGAGTTGCTCCTCGGCCAGGCGCTTTGCTGCAGCCAAATTCTCTTCAACCGCACCCTTCATACCTCCAAAGAATTCTTTCATTTTATTCTCCAGAGCTCTGTAACCGGCGTAGCCCGCAAGGCCGGCAAGAGCCAAACCGCCAGTCGCAATGAGCGTCTTGCCGAACCATCCCATCCCCTCCTTGGTTTTCTCCGCAGCTTTCTTGGTCCCGCCCCACAACCACCCGAATAATTTGTATGCGCCATACGCAACAATCGCAACCGCCGCTCCGGCGCCCAGGGCCTTTGTTGTCGGTGAAGCCTTATCCCAATATTCTGCAGCTTGTTCCCAACCGCGTGCCAACAGTCCCTGCTCCTCTTTTTTGGGGGCGGGAACTGCGGGCACATCTGTGGATTTCCCCCCAAGAAAAGTGCGCTCTGGAAGTGGGGCGGCTTCTGGCGCAGCTGTTGCCTCCGGTGACTCGACCTTCTTAGGAGTGATAACAGCTTTGGACTCTTTCTGGGGCAGCTGCGACTCTGCGGCGGGGGTAGCGGTGAACTCTCTGCGGATCCGCTCGATTACTTCTTGCTTGTCTTGCGGCGTTTCTTTTGTTTGCGCTTTCAATTGCTCCAAATTCTGCGTGATGATGGCCCGCTGCTGATCGTTGAGCGTCTTGCTCTGCTCGAGCGCCAACTCAAAAACATTCGGATCCGCCCCCAGAACATGAACGGCCAGAGTGACATGTTCGGGTGTTGCATTTTTTTGGGTAAGGTCGGTCAAGGCATCCGATGCCAGTTTTCCGGGTTGTTCGGTATGCTCGAAAGGATTTTCCGGGGGAGCATCATGGGTCTTTTGAACGCAGATCAGCCTCGCCTCGCGGAGCGACTCAGTACGGTGCCGAAAATGAAGAAGAGGAATGAGCATCAGGAACGGGAGAAAACAGATCGAAGGAATGCTGCGGATCCACGTGCTACGGTATTCACCGTGCTTCCCACCGCCGACAAACCGCCGACAACAACGGGCTCGATGAGGTTATGAAAAGCATGGCGCACCAGCTGGACCGTACGATCAGAACTACTCTCAAAGGCAGATTCCGGATTCTTTCTGTAGGCAATCAGACGCCTCTCATGGAGTGGTATAGGAAGCCGACGAGGAAAATGTGAAATATTCATGGATTATTTTTTTCCGAAGAGAGTATGGAAGTATGAACGAACGGTTTTGCCCGTTGCGCGCACCGCACTTCCGGCAACCGTCCCTGCCACAACCCCCGCCGCATCGACCCCTCTGGTGATCACCTTGCCTCCCACAGCCGCAGCCACACTGGCCCCATTCAATACTCCATCCACGAGTCTCGAAACTTTGTGTTGCATGTGAGCGACAACTTCTGAACTTCGCTTTGGCTCGAATTCCCGGTCATGGAGTGCGATTTCCATCGTGATAAAGTAGAGAAAAGAAGTGAATGGACTCTTTAGGCTGCTTGAACACCACCGACAAACGGACGCCCGATTGCTCTTTTGAAATATGTCCACGAAATGGATGCCGGCGCAACCACGCCGCGTGCCATCGTCTTCAGGATTCCACCCGGCTTACTGCCTCGTACTTTTTCATGCCAGCGACCGAGTCCATAGAGCGCACCGCCGACACCGGCCGCAATCCCTGCGCCGGTGAGCATAGAAGTGGTGGCTGCAGCCGTTGTCATTGCCACGGCTCCCGCGTTTAAGCTAAGAGCGGTCTGCCCAACCGCAGGCAACGCCCAGAACGTTCCTGCCATGCCCGCACCGGCACCGGCAACGGCGCCCGCGACAGGATGGCGAATTTTCTTCCCAAGGTAGAACCCGACAGCGGCTCCCGCGGCAGGCAATCCAAATGTCACCCCCAGCTGACTGGCTGCAGGCATTGCTCCGGCTGCAAGCAGTTTTGCAGTGGGCGCAATAACCGCGGCATTGAATGCCGGCAAGACAGAGGCCACTGCGGCGGTCCCCAGCGCAGCCGTCGCGACACCCGCGGCAACGGATTCCCGAGGGGCCGCATGAGACTGAGGAGCAAACGAAGGAACGGCATCTACCCTGAACGGAGCGGATGCGACGGGATCAGGATCCGGAGCTTCACGAGGTTGTTTTCTTTCTGCCAATACCCGCGCCTCCTCTTGCGCCGTTTCCGCGGCATGATCATTTGCAATTTGAAGAGCAGGGCTCATCTCCCGACGCATGGCGTCTACACCGCTGACGATGTCCGGCAGAGTCTGGCTGCGGATAGTGAGCGCCCTTGTCTCTGGTGATTCCGGGATGAGTGATGTGGATGTGAGGACAGACATGAAAGAAGAATGATAATAAATACTTATGAAACAGGAGAAAGCTCAAGGTCAGCGGTCTTCGATTGTCCTTTCTCATTGACATACGCAATGGTGATCTTTTTTTTGGATGAAGCTCCCTGCAGTTCTCCAACAATGCGTTCAAGCTCTTGGTTGGATATGGTGGAAGTGCCGGGGATATCTACAGATGCCCAACTCTTACCGATGGTAAGGATTCCCGTGATCGCAACGGATTTATCAGAGAGTAATTCAATCTTGGAAACGCTCAACGATGAAAGCGGTATGCTGGCTTCGATACTGAATAGCTGTTGACCAAGTTTCAACAATTTATGCCCATCACGCTCTTCGGTGGCAAGGTTAATGCCCTTCACTGAGAGTGATTGGACTTCAACTCGCGTCTGCAGCTGAGGAGAGGCCGCGGCAACCGCCTGAGCCGGTGCAGCACCCGGAGTTGCAACAGGGGCAACACCAGGAGCCGCAGGAGGAGTTGCAGGCATCGCAAGCCGCTGCGCCACAACCTGATCCGCCGCCTGCTCCAGCTGCGCCTGCGTGACTTTAAGGGGACCTGTCCGCTTGTTACGGGCGGCGAGCGCGACGTCCTTACAGAAAGCATCGAAGAGGCCGCCCCTATCATTATCAGAGAGGGAGCGGTACTTTTCCATCAGCGCCTCGAGTGAGAGCGGTTGATCGGATGCATTGGCAACAATTTCTATGCGGTACTTGGCAAAGTTCTTATAGAGCACGCCGTAATCTCCCATTATAAAGTTGAGTGGTTTCTTCACCCAATCGGGAAGATATTCATCTACCGAGGCCGCAAGGGACCCGAACATATGGGCTGACTTTTCGCGCAGCCACGAGAACCCCGTTCCAATGGCGCCCACGGCCGCCGTGAAGCCTTCTGCAAGACCCTTCCAACCGCTTCCGGCCTTACCTTCCGTCCATTTCCAAGCACTCTTCATCCAGTCGAGTACCGTATTCGTTCCGCTTTTGAGTGCATCGCCGGCTTGCGCCATCCAACCTTCAGGCTTCTTCTCGCCCGCTTCAATTTCCGCACGCAGCGCCGCTTTGCGATCATCGGTCAGATCCAGAACGCCGATGAGGTCTTCCAGAAGCTCGCGAGGAATCCCGGCCTGCCGCCCCTCCACGCGCTTGCTCAGCTCTTCGCGCTCTTCCTTATTCATCTGATCAAAACACAGCTTCACCAGCTTCTTTTTCTCTGCAGGATCCGCCTCCTTGGCCACATCCGCCTTGAGCTTTTCCAAGTGATTATTCACCTGGGTAGCGATCTCCTGGGGAGTCTGCGGGGAATCTTTTAGGGCCTCTGATGGTGTTTCTGTTTTTGGGAGCATGGAATGTGACTACGAGAAACGGACTTATGAGACTGATATCTTTTCAAACTTCATAGCCTTCATCACAATCGATGCATTCCCGGCTGCTGCTTCAGAGAGAAGTCTCTTCGCTTCATCCAAGGGAATTATTTCCGGATCCGGTTTGGCGAACTCACCCTTTCCCCCTTCAAATTTCAATTTCGCTTTCACGGCAAGACCCTTAGGATCCCGCTTTACCTCATCCACGACGAGTGAAAAAGTGCCCGGTTTTGCCTGCAAACCATTTGTAAGAAGTGCGATCTGATCTTCAGCAAGATTTGGAACAAGCTTGTACATTTTCTTTCCGTTGATTGCGAGTCCATCGGGCAAAACCTGAACTGCCAGACCCTGATTATTAAAGTTGATTTTTGTCACCTGCATCAGATCCGTCCCCGCTGCCAGCGTATCAATCGTGGGCAGACTCTCCGGCTTCTCTGTGATGACTGCAGCGGATTGCGGAGCCTGCTTGGGCGCATTCGGATTGATCTTGGGCACATCCTTGGCCGCGTCGATCAGATCATCCACGGTGCAGGGATTCTTTTCCGGATGGTCGGTCGTGAGCTTCTGCACCACGATTTTGAAGAACGCCACCTTGCTCGGATACCCCTGCGAAGCGGTGTAGAAACCTCCCAATTCCTCCACCTTTGCATCAAAGGCATCCACTTCCTTTCCGAATTCCTTGGCCGCGACATCCGGATCCTCGGAATCTTTACTTAAAATCGGCTCCGTGACCTTCAGGTTTCCGCGGGCGGACTTGAGCGCTGCATAGTCACTGGTCGCCATGTCCTCCAGCCACAGTGCGGCTTTCACCCACCCCATGGTTCTGAACATCTTGGCCATGGAATTGAGCCCGGAGGCCCCGTAGCTCTGTACCTGTTTGACGATCTGCTTGTAGAACTTTTCAAACATCGCAAAGCCCTTCTGCAGACTGTCACCGAACTTGTCCCATCCGGTTTTCTCTCCATCGACTTCGTCCTCCGGCTTGGCTGAAGCAGAAAGATTCCCCGGCGCTTTTACTGCGGCAGCCGGTGCGTAGAGATGATGTTCATGCGCATACCTCTCAGCTTTCAGCTTGTCACTTGTACTCAACCGAGCGTATTCAAGCTGCACCTGCCTTCTTGCCTCGATTTCTTCGGGGGTAGGCGCAGGAGAAGATAGCTGAACGGGTTGGTTCACTTTCGTATTAATCTGAGCCTCAGGCGAGTTATTCGGCTGATTTGGAGGGGTCATGTTTGTTTTGGGAATTTACTACTATTCTACCACAAAAACCGCATTTCTCGCAACCTATGGATGCACGCTACAGTTGATCTGTTTCTTAACCTTAACCTTTATCCTTAACCCTCTTGTATGAACATCCAACACTTCGAAAAGAACTTTGAGTACACCGGCCGGGAACTGCCCACCGTGGCCCGCAAGATCGGCAAGATCGCAACGTTCTGCAAGCGCGTGAAGAATGCCGACTCGGCTATCCGGGTGGAAGTGGAGCGTCAGACGACCAAGAAGGAACGGGATCAGATCCTTATGACGATCACCGTGGAGCTGCCGGAAATAAACCTCCGCGCAGAGTCACGAAAGCCCGACGTGATCCAGGCCTTGGACCGCTGTATTGAGAAGCTGGAGCCGCAGGTGAAGCGCTACAAAGAGAAGCACACCGTGCGAGCCAAGATCAGGAAAGCACGATAACGACTGTTGCAGCGAATACGAAAGCGAAATCTCGCCGAAGCCACGCGGAGGAGGATGAAGCGATACAAGGATAAGTGGCTGGGCAAGACAAAGGCCAGGAAGGCACGGCTTGCAAGTGCGAAGTGAAATCGCTTGCGCATCGGAATGCGAGATGCGATATCTCAAAGCGCAGAAAATTTCCTGTGGTCTTTCTGGTTATCGTTGAAATCAAACAATCTGTCCGAAGCGGTGGGTGGCTCTGACGGGCCCCACCGCTGGAGGACAAACCTATTGAGGAAGGGTGGGTCCGTGGGAGGGACACCAGGGGTGGCCCTTCCACGACTACTCCCACTTCACCCGATCCAAGCTCGGAAGCGACGTCACCCACGTCTGCCCGGGGGCAAAGACAAATGTGTCTCCGCCATCGGTCTCAAAAACGAAGGAACTTAAGAGATCCTTCTTGCTCCACATGCCCTCCTGCACCAATCCGCCATGAAAGAGCAATGCGCGGCCTTTCCCAAATACGGGAATGGTAAGGCGCCCCATCTCGCCAATGCCCGTTACCGGCATTTCCAGAATGAGCACATTGCGCGGATGGCCCTGATCTTCCACGGAGCCGCTGGAACGAATATAGGCATCGCGCATCCGAGAATAGCGATAGACCACATCATGATTGGGATTATGAAAGTTAAGCTTCACCGTGAGCGCCGCCGGAGCGATAACCGGAGTACCGATGGCATACGGAGGCCACGGCGTTCCGGAAATGGATGGACCGGGAAGTTCGGCGATGGAAGCGCTGCGGACAAAGAGATTGTGCGGCTCCGGGATACCGGTATCACGCTCCGCATTGCCGTAGTGCGCCAGGAGATTCAGGGCCGTGATGTCACCACGCGAAACACGCGCGTAGGCCTCCGGACTGCCACCCGCATGGATCACGGTAGAAACCCACGGCTGCAACGCATCCACGAAGTATGGCCTGAGCGAACGCACGGGCCCGATTCGCTCCGGCAGATCATCGGCATTGAAGACCGCCGCAAAACGTGAGATAAATCCCTCCACGGGGAATTCCCAGATGAGCAGGGCATCGAGCAGTCCTTCTTGGTGCGGCCGTGCACTCTCGTGATTCTCGATCATCACGGCGAGCAATCTCTTCTGTGCGGTATCACTCAAAATGCGCATGCGCGAGAGAATAGTGGAATCGTCGATTTTGTTTCCATGCTGTAAGCGCGGAGCGGAGGGCACCCATCCGACAATGGGCGCGGATGCACCCGGAACGACGATGCGCGAAACGAGCCCGCTGCCCACAATAACCGCACACACAATAGCCACGGCCAAGCCGACGGAACGAATCTGCGGAGAGGAAAGAAGGGGTCTTTGCATTGGGCAAAAGAAGACGCAGCACTATAGCACTAAGAGGCTTCCGGGAGCGAAAAAGACTGCTATCTGCCTCACCCCCCCCTGACCCCCTCTCTCCTCCCCTACAACGACTCCCGCAAGGAGAGGGGGTGAGGGGAGTGAGGCCAAACAAACAACATACAACAAATAACCATCGTTTATCCTCGCAGTCCCCGGACTTAGTCTTCCTTTCCCTTCTTCTTGGCTGAGGCCTCCGCAGCAGGAGCGGCGGCACCCTCGGCGGAAGCGCCCTCCGCACCGGGAACAGCCGCAGAAGCAGCTGCGTCCACTGCCCCAGCAACAGGCAGAACCTCTTCTTCCTTGCGTTGTTCCTGCGCCGTCACCAACACCGTCTCAGGGTTATCCTGAATTTTGACTCCCGCAGGAACCACAAGATCGGAAACCTTGATCACCATGTGTACCTGGACCAATTTGGCAAGGGAGACTTCAATATCGCGAGGCAGGGCCGTGGGCAGACAACGCACTGTGACGTGGTTCTGGACAGTGACGATGACCGCGGAGAACTCCTTGACCGCCAGAGCCTCGCCCGTGAAGCGAAGCGGCACCGGAGCCTCGATCTCCTTCTTTAAGTCCACCGCATAGAAATCCACATGGGTGATCTTGCCCGAGACCGGATCGAACTGCAGATTGTGGAAGAGCACCGGGATCTGCTTGCCATCGATATCCAATGCAACGAGCGTGTTGGCACCTGCCTTGGTGTAGGCCTTCGTGATCTCCAGAGACACACATTCGACAGAGGTATTCTTGACTTCATTGCCGTACAAGACGCACGGAACGCCATTGGCACGTCGAATGTCATTGGGGGTGCCCTTGCTCCTGGCCGTTGCTTTGAGTGCGATCATCTCCATAAAGCTGCAAAAGGGTACGGGAGAGAAAGGGTGTGGTCAACTTCTTTAAGAACGCTTTTCTTCCTGTTTTTCTTAGAAGAGAGCTCATTGGAGGATGCTACAGTGCTTTGCTATGCCTCCAAATCATTCTGATCCGATCCGTAAGGAGGATATGGAAAGAGATACCACCTATCTTCTCTGCCCGGACCCCACCTGCAAACTCTTCTGGGATGAATCGCGGCCGACACCCTGCGAGAGCCATTGCCCCCGGCAAGACAGGCTGGTGAAAATGGTCCGCTGCCTGTGCGGCGAAGTGCTTGAGCTCCCGGGCAATCACAAATGGTACGAGCGCGTGGATCATCGACACGCTGATGGAGAAGTTTCATCGGTTTTTGCACGAGGATCCGGAAAGTATGTCCTCCTCTATGAACGACCGGTGTGAGAATTCAGGGAAGACAATGAAGTGCCCAACCATGAATATCGAATTTTCAGCCGAAACCTTTCAGGCTTCCCCCTTCCATTTCCAGAAGTATTTCAGAGCGCTCGCAATGTGCGCCCTCCCCGTGCGCTTGGTAAGCAGCGAGAGCACGCCGCCTCCGCTCAGGCGCTTCTTGCTGTCGCGCGCGGTGATCGCCGGAGCAAAGATCACCTTCTTGCCCGCCTTCTTGCAGCGTCTGCAGAGATCCATATCTTCAAAAAAGAGGAAGAACCGCTCATCGAACCCTCCGAGTTCCCGGAAAAAATCCAGACGCAACATGAGCACCGCTCCCACCACCCAATCCACTTCCTGAAATGGAGCGGAGGGAACGTCGCTGCGCAGGTACCACCCCAAACGACGACGAAAAATGTGCTGCAGGAACGTGCGCTTGATGATCACATCCCAGATCGTGGGAAATCGCCTGGCCGAAGCGCGCGCTGATCCGTCTTCAAAAACCAGTCTGGGCGCCAGAATCCCGATCGAAGGATCGCGCTCCATCGTCTGCACCATCTGTTCAATGGCCTGCGGCTCCGGTTCGTTATCGGGATTGATGATGAGCAGGTATTTTCCGGTGGCGTAGCGCGAGGCAAAGTTATTGCCGGTCCCATACCCGCGATTTTTTGGCGTTTCGATGAGCCGCACGCCCGACATCCCCTTGAGTCGCGTACGGAGGATCCCGATGGAGTCATCTTCGGAATGATTCTCCGTCACCATGATTTCGATCTGATCCGCAATGGTCTGCGCCTTCAGCGCCTGCACGCAATGCAAAGCATCCGCGGAAGTCCACGTGGTGAGAATGACGGCCGAAACGAGTGGCTGCTTATCCACGAAAACATGATAGAGCAAAACACTCACAGAAACAGAAACACCTACAAATCAGCATACATAAACAAACACACACAGATACAAAAACAGAAACAGCACACAGTCTGGAAAGGAGGGACCGGAGGGGAGGAAAACCCGCAGGTTTGCCTCCCAGTTTGGGTTAGGAGGGTGACGGGGGTGTGGGGGGCTGAGGGAACCGAACAAGGTTCCTTAAGCCCCCCACGAAAGAAACAGGCTCATACCTCGCTAGAGAGAAGAAAAGATCACTCCTCCTCCGGCCACGACAATGGCATGATAGAGTCGTGAAGAAAATGAAGAAAAACCCCAGAGAGGCTGAACTGAAGAAGCGCGTGGCCAAACTCACCACCAAACCCGGTGTCTACCGCTGGCTGGATGCCCGCGGAACCGTGCTCTATATCGGCAAAGCAAAGAACTTAAGGAACCGTGTACGCACGTACCTCTTGCAGGATCCCGCGATGGGGCCGTGGAAGCTCGCGCTTATGAAACAGGCCGCCGATCTTGAAGTAACGGTCACCAATTCGGAACTGGAGGCGCTCATTCTGGAGACGAATCTGATCAAGCAGAAGAAGCCCAAATACAACGTTCTGATGAAGGACGATAAGAACTATGTCTACGTCAGGATCTCGCTGGCCGAGACATTCCCACGGATCGAACTGGTGCGCCGCCCGCTGAAGGATAAGGCTCAGTACTTTGGCCCATATTTAAGCGCCACGGAAATCCGTGAAACACTCGGAACCCTGCGCAGGGTCTTTCCGTACAGGAACTGCAAGATGGAGATCGAATGTGTTCCCTCCCCCACCCCTAGCCCCTCCCCCGGAGGGGGAGGGGAAAAGCTCGTGGCACACACCCTTCCACCGCCGGGGGAAGGGACGGGGATGGGGGAGAAAACCCCCGTCACCGTCACCCACCGTGACCGCCCCACGCCCTGCCTGGATTACCACATCAAGCAGTGCTGCGCGCCGTGCATCGGCAGCGTGGCTCCGGACGAGTACCTCAACATCGCCATCGAGGGAGTGGTGGATTTCCTCAAAGGCAAGACCGAGGACGCCGTCGCACTCCTGAAAACGCGGATGATCGCTGCGGCATCGGATCGCAAGTTCGAACAAGCGGCCAAGATCCGCGACGCGCTCAAGATGATCGAGCGGCTGCAAGAGAAGCAGATTGTTTCCGATACCTCGGGTGAGGATGCCGATATTTTTGGTGTGGCGGTGGAGACCAGCCGCGCGCATGTCGTGCTCCTCAAGGAGCGCAACGGCAAAGTCATCGACGAATCTTCCTTCACGCTCCTCAGTCACGAACAGACCGCCGCCGAAGTGCTGGAACAATTCCTGCCGCAGTACTACGCCGATGCGCCGGAGGTTCCCCCGCTCCTGATCCTGGCCGAGGAACTGGAAGAGCGACCGCTGTTGGAACGATGGCTGACGGAAATCCGCGGGACGAAGGTGATGATCCATGTGCCCGAACGCGGCAAGAAAAATAAGCTCCTGGAACTTGCCGAGGAAAACGCGCATGAGAAAGTGCAGCAGTACGAAACCAGCTGGGAGGCGGCGGCGCGCAATGTGGAAGATGCGCTGAAGGAACTGAAAGACCGACTCGTCCTCTCCGCGGCTCCCAAGCGCATAGAAGGGTACGATATTTCGCACTTGGGAGGCACAGAAACCGTGGGAAGCATGTCCGTTTTTGTTGATGGGAAGCCAAAAAACGACCAGTACCGATCGTTCACCCTCAAGACCATCGCCGAACACGACGTGGATGACTATCGGTCACTTCAGGAGGTGCTCAAACGACGGTTACTGCACCTCACCACGGACCTTGGACAGGAGGAACGCGAATGGAAGAAGCAAGGAATCACATTCGGCAAAGTCCGCAAAGCCGAACAAAAATCCATCCTGCAGATTCACAAGGAGCATTACCAAGAAATCAACAACCAGGATATCGATTTCAAGCGCTACCTCGTCGCACGCAAGGACAATATCACCATCATCGGATTCTGCCGGATCGTGGAGCATATCGGCGGCTACAAGGAACTCAAGAGCCTGTGGGTACATGACGATGAGCGTGGACAAAAGCTCGGCCAATTCTTGGTGAGGAAACTTCTGAGTCTGCAGAAGAAAACGAAGAAGATGTACATCGCAGCCAAAGCCGCACTAGTGGAGTATTACAACGAAATCGGATTCCGCGAGATTCAGAATGCTCCGAATATCATCCTCAAAAAACATCTCAAAGCTGCAAAGAAAAAAGGTGTTCCGCCGGGCGTGATGATGGTCTATATCTTTGCGGAGCAGAAGAAGGACGATGTCTCCCTGGGTGCCCGCCCCGATCTCCTCCTGATCGATGGAGGCAAAGGCCAACTGAGCGCCGTCGTCTCCGTTCTCAAAGAACTCAATCTCTCCATTCCGATTATCGGACTGGCTAAGAAAGAAGAGGAAATCTTCATCCCGGGACGTTCCATTCCCCTCTCCTTCGCAAAAGATTCTCCGGCACGGTTCCTCCTCATGCGTCTGCGTGATGAAGCACACCGCTTTGCCAATGCGCACCGCGAATCCAGATTGAAGAAGCGGGCCGTCTTCTCCGCCTTGGATGCCCTGCCCGGCGTAGGACCCCAGACGCGCGTCAAACTGCTACGGCGTTTTGGATCGCTGGAAGCGGTAAAGGCCGCTTCGGATGAGGAGCTTTCCAAAATACTTTCGCAGGCACAGCTCAAGACACTCCGAGGGCAGATGTAAGCCTGTAGAAGCCATCACAATCCACAGCGCTATTCCGATTCTCAAGTTCCCTAACCCTACTCCTAACCCTCCGTTGGCTGATGATCGTTGCGCTGATACTTGGTGACGACTTCGGAAATCTTGGCCGCCACCTCCTGCGCACGCGGGACGAACTTCTTGATGATCCGGTCCCCGCCCAGCCCCTCTTTAAGGTGCACACTCACGATCCCGAACGGAAAGATATTCCAGTACTGCGTTTTCACACTCACGCCGCCCACGTTCTCCAAATTGAGCGGCTTGATCTCCTGACGAAAAATGGAACTTTGATCCACGAAAATGATCTTATCGGTAGTAACCAAGATGAAGTCGTACGCCCAGTCGATGTACGCCTTGAGCAGATTAAAGAAGACAAAGACGAACCATAGGATCGCCAAGACTCCCACGGTCCATCCTGCCGGAGTCCCCCACCATACCAACCCGATCCCGATGGCGATCAGAAGGATAGTAGTGCCGATCTCTCGCAAGCTGGCAAAGAAGAAGGAAAGTCCGTGGTAGTACGTCGTGAGCACTTCCGTTTCTCCTTCCGAGAGGAACTTCTTCTTGAGCTTCTCGGTATCGGTCTCCAGAGCAAAGATGCGCATGCGCACAGTATAGTCCAAAAATGAGATTCAAGCGTTCTTGTGCTACGCTCACAATAATTTCTGCATGGCATCGCACTGGCTCCCTCCTTCCGCGCCTTCTCAAGCCCCCGATCCGGATCAATCCATCCGCCTGGATTTGTTGGTGCAGCGTCCGGCCTCCGCACCTTCTCCGCTCTCCTCAGCTTCCCCTCCCGCATCGCAACCTCCTTTCCCGCACGGGACTCCATCTACTCCACGGAAGAAGCACCGCGGGAAACGCACGCTCTTTGCGACACTGTATGTCATGGGTTTGATCGCCCTTATGGAGGGAGCGCTCTACGCATGCTGGCCTCTGATCGACGGGGAATCCTTCTCACCTGCATCCATGCGCTCCAAGCGCGCATCCATCACCCAGGAAGTGGCGCAAGCTCTTCCGGCTGTCCGTTCCGGATCAAAACCGGAAGAAACCCCCGCCTTTATGGAAGGCGAAGAAGTGCATCCGTTCTTAGGATACGTCCGGGATTCCATGGTCAGCTCCAGCGGATCGGCCGTTGGGGAATTCCGCGATCTGGTCTACGAAGCTTCGCCTGAACGCATGGTCATCGGCATCTTCGGCGGCTCCGTGGCCATGCACTTTGCCAATAACGCCATTGATACCCTGGAACAAACGCTGCGCACCCACCCGGCATTTGCGGGCAAGGAAATCCGCTTTATCTCCGTGACCGCAGGCGGCTACAAACAGCCACAGCAACTTCTGGCCTTGAACTATTTACTCTCCATCGGAGCGCACTTCGACGTCATTGTGAATATCGACGGATTCAACGAAGTCGCTCTGGCCCCCATTGAGAATGTTCCCCAGGGCGTCTCGCCGTTCTTCCCACGCTCATGGTCCATCCGCACGCAATCCCTGCCGGATGCCTCCCTCATCAGGCTGGCAGGAGAGGAAATGTTCCTGCAACAGCGCAGGTCGCAGTGGGCACAATTCTTTGACGCTTCCGTCTTGAACATAAGTCCCTCGGCAAACTTTTTGTGGCTTGCCTATGATCGCATGCTGCAAAAGGATCTGTACCGGACGCAGATGAGCATGCTCACTCCCGCGCACGCCGATACGCTCTCCGGATCTGTTCTGCCCCCACCCGATGCGCGTTCGCAGGAGGAGCTGATGCGTTCATTGGTGTTGAACTGGCAACGCAGTTCCCTGCAGATGAAGGAAATCTGTGCCGCCAATGCCATCCGCTACTTCCACTTCCTGCAACCCAACCAATACCTTCCGCTTTCCAAAATTCTGACCGCGGATGAAAAACGTTCCGCCTACAGCGAAGAAAGTCCCTACCGCCCCTGGGTGGAACGCGGCTATCCGTTACTGCGCCAAGCGGGAAAGGAGCTTACGGCGCAAGGAGAGAACTTTGAAGATCTCACACAGCTCTTTGCGCGGACACGCGTCTCCATTTACAAAGACAACTGCTGTCACTTCAACGCACTGGGGAACGACGAGCTGGGATCCGCCGTCGGCCGCTTTCTACTCCACAGCTGGGAGACGGCTGCCGTGAAACAGAAGTGAACACCCAAGAGATCTCAACAGAGTCTCATGCAAAAATCCCCTCTCCACCGCAATGGATGGGAGGGGCAAAGTTCCTGCCCGGTTGCCCGGAGGTCGGTCAGTTACACTTGATGGAGCCGTTCCCTTCCGGCGGCTCCACTTTTCCAAGCAGCCGATCGGCTGCGCGCTGGGCGGCCTTGATCCGCCACATGAGGAGCGCACCGACCCAAAAGGGAATCGAACAAACGCTGATGAGCAGTAAAGACTGCTCCGGTGCGGTCATTCTCCCGGCGATTGCTGCCGGGACCATGATCCCCAATATCATCAGCAACCCGGCGACTCGTTCAAGATTTTCTAGGTACATAGACTTCATTCGGACCTCCGTTGGTGTGAAAGAAGTGGACAGAAACATCTATTATTTTATTATATTTGATATGCGTATACAAGGAGCAAATAGCACTTTGCACTCATACTTTACGAAAATAATCAAGGGTCAGGGCAAAGTTTTTCCACCTGAGGTAGAATGAACGACCCATTCCCCTCTACTCGTATGCGTCCACTCATCTGGGTACTTGCTGTCATAGGATTATTCGCGGGCATCCACGCCACTGCATCCGCAGCAAAGGTACCGCCGACCGGTGCGCGCTGCAGGCCGTATGTTTGTTTTGGCCGCGTATATCCCACATGCACGCAGCAGGGCACACCGATCAACTATTGGCGCAACCCCTGCGTACCGCTACCGCGTAGGTAGGCTGCCGGAAAGTCCATCGCAGAGAGGATCACTCCTTTGAAGGAAACCCAAACTCCTTCTTTGCGCTATGCACGACCAACCTTATACTGACATCATGGCCCCATCGTCTAACGGTTAGGACACTTGGTTCTCATCCAGGAAATCGGAGTTCGATTCTCCGTGGGGCTGCCATCGCCGTATCACCCTTCTTCAAATCCGAGATCGCCTCGTACACTGGCGATATTTTCGGAGTTTGCTTACCGGTAAGCGCGTCATAGGAGATTCCTTCGGGGAAGATGAGCGACTGGAGGCGGAAACGCTCTGCGGGCTGCGCTTCCTTCCAGAGTTTGTGCGCGTGGAGGAGGAAATGAGCGCAGTAGTCCACGACGACCTGTGCCTGCACCTCCTCGGTGACCCTCTCGCCGCGCTTCACGTTGGCAAGAGAGTATCGCTTGCAGACCTCTTGATACCTTTCCGTAAATCCCTTGAGCAATTCTGGTTTATCTGCGTTCTTCTGCATTAGGCTTATGAGAGTCTGCTGATCATCGCGGATAGCGTTGAGTTCCTTTTCGACCTCGGACGCGCTGGCACATGCGATCTTGTGTCGTTCCGCAAACGATTCCAACACCACCTCTCGGAAGAGCTCTACCAGCTCCGGCGACGGTGTGATCTTCTGCAGATAATCCTCGAAGAGAGAATGGATTTCCTTCGTCTGGATCATAAAGTGGCAAGCCTTGTTCTTGCAGTGGTAGTACCAGTACGGCTTCTTCATCTTACCGGTAGACCGTGATCCCCTGACCTTGCTCCCACAGGCGGGGCACAGGAGGAACTGGCGGAGTGGGAAGTCGGCATGGCGCTTCTTACGAACGGACGGCATCAGGGCTTTTGTACGCCCGTCCAGTACGTCCTGCAATGCCCTCCATTCGTCGGGGAAGAGCGGGCCATCGAACTTCGCACGCACATACTGGTTGTCCGTCCACTTCTCGCAGAGGAGACCGCCGTAGATGGGGTTCCTGACGATCTTCGTCCAGCTCTGCTGCGTGATTGACTGGCTCTGTCTCTCTTTCTCTCCTCTGCGTCTCACCGCCTTTGAGCGGAATCCTTTTTTCCGCAGATCCTCGGCCACCTCCATGATCCTGTATCCGCCCAGCAAATGCTTCCTGAGTCCGTAGCAGAGGAGATCCCATTGATTCTTGTCGGGTGTGGGTTTCAGGATTGGCTTTCCTTTTGGATCATCATTCTCTCTTGCGTTGATGAACCCTGTGGGAGCGGAACGGCACCAATATCCTTGTTTCGTCAGAATCTTCTCAACACCGATCGTCCTGTCCGTCCTGAGCCGATTCTCAAAGCGTGCCATGACCGCCAGAATGCCCTCCATAAGTTCACCGGTAGAGGAATCGTCCATCTCCTGCGTCGAGAATTCGATGCGTACTCCGACCTTTGCCAAGGCCTTCTTGATGGCGTAGTACGCTCCGATCCCGCCGCGGGTGAATCGGTCTACCTTGTAGAGCACCCAGACGTCTATCTCATCCTTGTGGGCGATGGTGTAGTTGATGATGTCCTCGAATCCCGTCCGATCTTCGCCCTCAGCGCTCTCAGCCAGCACCTCTTCCTTTACCAACCGGTACCCTTTGCGTTCGATGTACCCCGCATTGTGTCGGCGCTGATTCTCGATTCCTTCCCCTTCGGTCATTTGCTTGCGCGTGGAGACACGCAGGATGGAAAGTGCACGTAGTGGTGAATTCACAGTTGTGAATTTTTTCCCATCCTGCCGCAATTCGCACCTTTTTCCGTTCATGCGTCCTGTGGTGGATCGGATTCGCTCTTTGCGGAGAGATATTGCTCTATAAGCGCACCGGCGAGGGCGTAGAGGGCATCCCGTTGCTGGATGACCTGATCATCGGTCATGCCCTCCGCGCGCCTGCCAAGGATCCGCCGACACTGCTCAACGGTCAGCATCGGCGCGAGTGGGAACGGATATTCTTTCGTCTGGCGGCGTGTCCTTTCTTCCGAAGTTTGGCCTTCTTTGGATTCCTCTTCTTCGCCTTCGGTCTGCGCGGTTGTCGCTTTCTCTTGACCTTCTTCGACTTCGACTGATCCGGTTGCTCCGATTCTAAGAGGGCCAACTGTACGGGAGCGTCACTCTTGGCCTCCTTCGGATTCGGCTCTGTAGCGATATCCGAATCTAAAGAGGGCCAAGTCTTTGTCTCCTCAGGGTTGGCCTCCTTAGAATCCGTGAGAGCCCAAACCCAATATCCATTGGTACCGCCGATGCGTTCAGCTTTGACTTGGATCTCGGCATGCGCTCGCTTGAGCGTGCGTTCCGAGATACCCTTCTGCTGGGCTTCGGCTTTAATTTCCGTAGCACGCCGAGTGCCACTGGCAAGCGCCGTCGTCAGGAATTCCTTGGCGCTCTCTGTGGCGGATTTCCTTCCGTCCGCATCGTTCTTGAGCAACGATCCAAGGTTCACATCCGTCTCCCCTTTCCACGCGAATTTTCCATCGCTGATCTCGAACGCAAACGAGGGCGGCGGTTGCACGAGATTGTTCTTGATGCAGACGATGACTCTCTCTGATGGATTGTGAGGACTGATGCCGACAATGTGCGCGACTCTGGCGGCGGCAAGGTACGCTATAGAGCCTTGGCCACGGTACATGCCCTTGTCCCGCTTGCTTTTCGTCAAATGGCGGATGCAGACGACGGCCACGCCATGCTGATCGGCCAAGCGGGAGAGCGGCGTGAGCAGTCCCCGCATATCCGCATCCTTGTGCGAGTCCACGCCGCCAAGATAGGCATTGAGCGGGTCTATGATGAGGAGACCGTACCCACCCTTCGCAAGTTCGGCTTCTATCGCATCCAAATTATCCTTGAGAGACAGATGCCGTTCCTTCCCCTTTGCATCACGGACGGCAACAATAATATTTACGAATGCTAAGTCGGCTTCCAGCGATTCGAGACGCGGGCGAATGGTGTCTGCCGCTCCGTCCTCGGCTGCGAGCAGAAGTACCTTTGCGGGATCGAGTTGTGATCCATCGTTACCCGGCAACGCTGAGCCGCGCGTGACGTGCGAGGCAATCGCAAGCGACAACCACGACTTTCCTTGTCCGGGGTCGCCGTCGATCATCGTCATTTTTCCTTTCGGAATGCGGTGCCACCACAGCCAGTTCACTTCTTCGGCAATTACGTTCGCCGCGTTCAGCAACACCAACTCCGATGTTCCTCCCAGTCCGTCTGTGTGTTCCTGAGTCACAGGATACCGCGCGATGCTTCGTGCTATTCGTACCACCTCGTCTCCGCTCAGAGAGGGCTCGCACGCACGGAGATTGATTGCCTGCAGCGTATCCAAGACCGTTCCTTCGTCTAAGCCTTTATGTCGGAGCGACCCCGCGATGCTCGTGAGTGTGGTATTGCGTGAACCTACCGGTAGGCGACCAGTTGTGGCATGATTCGGCGTGACTTGTACCGTTACATCCACTCCCTTCGCTTTCAGATATCGTGAGAAGAAATCTTTGAGGATTGCAAGCTCATACAGTTCGCGAGCCAGATCATCATGAATCAGCTCGCAGACAAAAGGCTCCGCCGGATTCTTCAGGTGCTTGTAACCGGGAAGCCGCAACACGCGTCCGAGGTCTTTCGCGCCGGGATCCGCGCCAAAGCAGCGGATGATCATTTCCTCTGTCTCGCGGAAGAGTTTGATCGCCTCCTCGCCACCCACTGGCTTCACGCGCCATACAGGTTGGATACCGTTCTTTGTTCGAATAATGCAGTGTGGCGAGCATTCCAGAGCACGAAGGGTTACTGCGGTCTCGATAATCTGCTGATTCACCTTGGAGCGATCTTGGCCGTCGCCTTCTTTGGCAAGATCAATGTCTGCGAAGACGGACTGAATGTGGATCAGATTCTCCTGCTTTCTCCCGCCCTCGAATGCGTTGGGAGTGAAGTAGACACCGCAGCCCTGCGCCTGCTTCTTCGTAGCCTCCTTCGGATCAAAGTTACCAGTGCAAAGCGCCTTGCGGCTGTCTTGCTTCGACGAATCATCGAAGTACTGGATGAAGCAGTCGGGAAAGTATTGCAGAACTCGAATCGCCATCTGGGGCTCGTCCGTCGGTGATGTATTGAGGTTATGAGGCATAACCGCAGTATCCTTTTCTATGGCTCAATTACAGCTGCTCTGATCCTTCCATAAAGCTGCCACTAAACTTCCGTCCGGCAGATGGTCTCTCAATTCCCCTTTACGGGATCGAGATGCACGTTGCCACCCTTTACATACAGAATTCGGAAGCCAGTCTTTTCTTTCCAGATCTTGTTCATCTTGGCAATGATCGTATTGAGTTCTTCGATGCTCTTGCGGAAGTACTCACAGGGGACAATGCCGCTACCGGCGGCATTGGGAGCAGTGCATCGGCGTATGATCTGCCACGGTAACCCGACTTCATCGTAGCGCTGCGTGTGACTTTGAAAAGTCACCTTCTGCCTTGTGAGATTCACCGTCACTCCGTTCACAATTTTAATCTCATCCTCCTTTGCCTCGACCTTTGATGGCATGCCTCGGCTGATCCCAGTCGGGAGGTTACTCTCAATGCGGTCTGTATATTCTCGCTCGGAGATCGGCTTACTGCGAATATAAGCTGCAAGTCTTTCCATCCTACTCAACAGCCAGCGGTAGAGCCACTTGCCCCACCGTTCAATGTCCATCTCCACATCGGATGCTCTTTTTGTAGGCATCTTTGCCGTTGGGTTTGCATGTGATGTGTCGCTGTCTTTCATGTGCCAATTCAGATTACAGACAATCAACAGCAATCGTCCATGCAATACGTACGTGTACCATTTTCCGCAGCCCCACTCAAATTGAGACGAATATTCGCTTTTGCCGACAGCCGAAGCGTCCTGATCCGCTCCCACTTCGGCCTCTCGATCCGCATGGCGATCCTCCGCAGAATCTCGAAGTACTCGACGTACGCTTGCAGGTACTCAGGTTTGATTCTGCTTTTCGACACGGCAGACGAGGGCGACGAGGCCGATGATGTTACCGGCGTACTCGCGGGCAGTTGGGAGGTCGATGTCCTTGCCTGTTTCCTTCTTCCAGAGAACTTGAAACTCGCGGAGATCGTCATCGGTGAGAGTGGGGAGCATCAACGGCAATTGGAGGCTTTGCGCCAGCCCGCAGCTTTCGCCTCCGTTTCTGTGCAGAACCATCGCTCACCGGTCGTCGATGTGATCACCGTCTGCTTGTAGTTCCCGCAGGATGGTAGATGGTAGATCTTCTCTCCGGTTGCCGATATGTTCCCCTTGATCGTGCAACCGGCCTTGCTCGCGACGCTGGAAGAACTGGACGTTCGGGTCGTGGAAACGGCCTTTGCAGGCTTGCTCATGTCTTTGGAGTCACAGGAGCTCCACAATCCCTTGCCGCCCTCTCTGGCCTTCTTCTCGAGCTGGTTATAGGCATCAAGACGAGTATGTGGGAAGACCTTGTAACTGAAGGCATAACCGTCCCTGATCATCTGCGCGCCGATATCGTTGCCGTTGAGACTCACGTACCGGAGAAGCCGACCGTACTTGTCCTTGTCCTCGGCGGGGTTCTTCTCCAGCGTGACGGTCTTCGCGTTTACGAGCCGTGTCATTTGCTTGGATGCCTCAATGCCGAAGCACTGCACGGTCTTGCGGGGGTCTACCGTCTCCGGTGTGTCGATGCCGATGATGCGGACTTTCGTGGGGGTCGTACCGATTTGAATGTTCAGCGTGTCTCCGTCCACAACCTTCACCACACGGCCTTTCTCCGTCGAGACCGTTGTACCGGCGACGGATAAGGACGGTATTAGCGCGAAACTTGCGAGTAGTAGCACGGCGACGATGCTCTTGCGGATACGTGTACCCATAGGGAAGGGAGGGGGGAGATATAAGGAGCTACTGTGGGAATTCACAATTTGTGAGGCACGACTGCGTTTCAGGTTTTACAGTCAGACTGCAAACGAAATTTGTCCGCAGCATTGCTCCGAAGCTGTTCTGCGAGTCCACGTATCCGCCGATCTTGTAGCTGAGGTTATCTGTGGTCTCGATCTGCATATCGATGTTGTGTTGGAATTCGGCGGTACTTGGAGATTTCAGCTGCTGACGGACTTTCTCCTTCACGCAAGCGAAAGCAAGGGATTTGTTTGCATACTTCGGGTCTGGCTCGCCGTTAAGCATGTAGACACATCCTGCTGGCAGCACGAGAAATAAAAAGACAGCCGTGAACAGTTTGGCCTTTAGAGAGGGGGGCGGGAGCGCCATGATGAGGGGGGCAAGGAGGAGCTACTTCGCACCCCATCGCTTAAGGGGCGCTCTGTTTTCCGTTGCACCAGTCCCCACAGGTGTGACCCTGCGAAGAGCTGAACGGATCAGCAGCGCCCCTCTAGGGGCTCTTCTATCGCAGGGACGCACGATGACGGGCGTCACGCAAACCGGTGAGGACTGGTGCGTGTCAATTATGCACTACCCTTCGATACCTCGCAATTAGTGGGCCGTCTGAGCGGCCACTGCTTCTGCTTCTCCTGCTCGTCTATTTGCGCCACTCTGTGCGTGATCGCCTCGATCAGTGCTCGCGTAGGATCGAACCTCTCACCTTCTTCCTCCTTCAGTTCGACGACAGCCTTCATTGTGAACTCGTCGCGATACCGGTGTTCAAGGATCCACGCCATTGCTCGCCAGTTCTTCTGACCAGCCTTGTGGATGATTTGAACACACGATTGTCTGAAGTAACTTTCGGCCTCATCACATTTCCTTTGTAGGGTGCAGTTCGTGCATAACCAGCAACGCCGATCACGAAGCGGAAGCGTGGCATCGCCACTCTCCTTCTCGCACTGCCGCCACCGGCGGAAGGTAGCTTCGTCAATGTCTTCGAGTCGTGGGGCATCGGAGAAAGATGCGCCTTCGTGGATGCGTTTGATGATCTTGTCTTCCAGCGACCTGCTTCGCTTATAGGGCGTTGGTCTGCTCATGAAAATATTCTGCTATAAACCCGGTTTTAGAAATTTGTAATCAAAAGTTCGACGATGCTCCTACTCTGTGAGTTGAGATTGATCTCTCTTCTATTCTCGACAGAGTGAATTTTGAATTCTCCATACAAATCTCGAATGAAGGCAGTATCGCTATTACTCAATGCCCAACGAATGCCACGAACAGCAAGCATTCTACAAACGTTTGCCAACCGCACCTGATCATTTTCATAGAATTTCTGTTCGGTGTAGCGGTTGAAATCTGAATATCCTCCTTGCTTGTGATACGGAGGATCAAGATATACAAAATCTTCTTTGGTGATTCCTTTCATCCCTTGCTCAAAATCACCAGTACGAATCTCAACTTGTTGAAGTGCTTCGGAAACTGCTTCCAGATTTTCAGGATCGTAAAAGCGACGGTCATACTGACCATAAGGCACATTGAAGCCGCCGCTTTTATTGACTCTGTACAGACCTCTGAAACCGGTTTTATTTAGATAAATGAAATGAGCAGCCTTTTGAAACAGATCGAGTTGAATGTGTGGGATACAGCGGATTTTTAGGTATTCCTCCTTCGTGTTCTTGAGTGAATCCAGAATGGATGCCACTTGCCTCCAATCGTCTCGGATAGCCAGATAGGTATCAATGAGCCATATATTTTGGTCACAAATTACTGCCTCGTTTGGCAAGAGGGTTAGAAAAACACTTCCTCCGCCGATAAACGGTTCGTAGTACGCCTGAAAATCAGAGGGGAAATATTCAACGAGTGTCGTTGCGATTGCCTGTTTTCCTCCAACCCATTTTATGAAGGGTTTAGCTCGCAAAGCCATCAAGCTTGCCCCTCGATTATTCTTACTATGCATTCCAGCATATCTTCCACTATTCTGTTGAAGATGAGTGATCGAAGCCGTTGGCAGAATCTTGGTTGGCACCATCCAGTGTGGAACTTGGTACGTTATTACTGTTCTTTACGATCCGAAGCGAAAAAGAGTGAATGGCTAAGACAACTCACGGATGAGAACTGTATGAGCGTAGTAGACAGTGAAAGGTTTCATATGGAGAAGGAACATGTGGATCTTCTCATACAATATCTTGATTTTCGTCAGAAGGAACTCAAGAGAGTATTTGACCTTTTGCGTAATGAAAAGCAGGCATTGAAATTTTGTAAGCAACTGGGGGTAACCGTGAGTAAAACCAAGACGCGCAATCAGGATCACCATCAATCTTCCAAGGCACTTATTGCTGCTGTCACTGCGATAACAAGATCTGTTTGCGAAAGGAAGGTAGTTACTTTTAACTCCAATCCTCAAACCCGATGCGTTTGGTGTTCTAAAAAGGGGCTTCATGTGACAGCGAGGAATTTGGATGGGGCAATACCGGCGCTAGCAAACCCGACTGTAATATGGGAGATTAAAGAATACTGGGGTTTGACCAGTGGGGGCAGCAAGATGAGTGATGCTGTATACGAGACGAACTTGGTAGGAAGCGAATTGCGCGAATTCGAGGAGCACACAGGCACTAAAGTGGTGCACATTGTTTTTTTGGATGGGCAACAGCAATGGTCTGTCCGAAAGTCGGATTTGCTGCGATTTGTTGATTTGATGCACCAAGGTCTCATAGACTATTTATTGGTAGGGAGAGAAGTAGAGACTGAGTGGGAGAGCATACTGGTGTCGTTTCTAACGCCAAAAAGAAGCTAATTTCATAGATTTGATTTTGCCTTGAGATGATCCAAATAAGAATTGTTTTGTGATGCGAAGAGGGTGCATATATGTTGGTGTACATATGTACACCTTAGAATAAGGTAGAAAAGGGCACCACTATTGAAAATATTATTTCGGAGCGGAGATATATTTTAAAATGCCGGGTCTCTTTATTGCGATAGCAGCTTCATTTGCTGTGACAGCGTAGCGTTGTTGGATCTGTAATAACGAAGGCTTGGTCTGTTTACAGAAGATGAGCAAATCGGATTGTGGTATTAGCAGGGCTCCAGCGAAAGCCTCCGCTTCCTGCTCCTGATGCGCTGGCAGTTTGCCGATTGGCTCTCCAAACGAACTGACATGCCCCATACACCAGTGGCCAATTTCGTGAGCAACTACCCATTTCTTAGATTGAGTTGAGCCTTCTTTGTACGCAATACCTCCCATACCCGGTTCAATTTCAATGCAAATACCTCTCACGTATACAGGGAGCGCTGCAGTCTTGAGTCTTTTTAGTCCGATGGACTTGATGATTTTTATTAGGTCGACGGGAATACTTTTCTCCCCCTGCTCCTTCCAAACCTGTTCCGCATTGTGACGCGCTTCCGTGAAACCAGCTGCGGCCTGCACGTCGTCGAGATCAAAGTGCGTCATTATTGGACTGGGGAGCCTTTGGCCCGTCCTTCATCTTGTCGATTAGTAGAGTTAAGAACTTTTTGTCAGAAATCGACAGATCTTTATCTGCCTTAAGCGCGAAACGAATATCCGGTGTTATCCGTTCCTCTTCCCCAGTCAGAAAAGACACTGTCGTTCCAAGCGCGGTTGCGATCTTAATAAGATCGGCCGTGCTAACGTTCCTGTCGCCATTTTCTATTAGGGCAATATAAGTAGCAGACTTCTTTTCTGCCTTCCTCGCAAGGTCTATTTGGGAGATGCCTAAGACATCACGGCGGTCTTTTATTCGCTTACCGATAAGGTTTTTTACTTGCTGGTTGTCCATGAAGGCAGTCTATCCCAGAGAAACACCCAATGCAATCCCCTTGAAAACATTTCTGTGAGATGGTATACTGTTTATCGTAGAGATTTCCCCCATAACCATGGCACAAGACGCTGAAGGCATGAAAGGGTACCGTCCCCGGAACAAAAGCGGCGAGCTCCGCGACAAGCGCGATGATACGCTCATGCGCACCATCGAGAAGCAATATGATCGAAACTTCGATGTCCGCGGCGACATGAAGCTAGGCAATTTCCTGAAGAGAGAGAGGTTCGCCTCACTCAATGATCTCCTTCATAATGAGCGGAAGTGACTCTGCCCTCCTCCCATACTATCCATGACACCCCTCACGACATTAGGAACAACCGCTGAACTCGATCAACTTCTGAATGACGTTTGCATCGCAATCCAACTCACTGAAACGCAGTACTCCTTGGCGGAAGAGCGCTACACGACGATAGGAAAGTGGCTGGCCGAACCCGGCACTTCCATTGCCCTCTTTCGACCGAATATCTTCCCTCAGGGATCCGTGAGGCTCCAAACGACGGTCAAACCCCGTCCTGATGTAGTGGACGAGGAATATGATGTTGATCTTGTTTGTTTGCTGGAACTCCATCCAAGTCTTTATCAAGATCCTATGATGGTGTACGGAATGGTAGAGAACAGACTAAAGGAGAATGCCAATTATCGAGGGAAAATCGAAAGGTTCAAGCGCTGTCTCCGCATAAATTACGCCAATGAATTTCATCTCGATATCACGCCTGCCTGTCCCGATCCCATAAAAGGAGGAACCTCTCTTCTCGTGCCGGACAAGAATCGCCGGGGGTGGGTAGCGAGCGATCCGCTGGGATTCTCTCGTTGGTTCGATGCTCAGGCCCGGCGAATCCACCAAAGGTTCGTGGAAAAGAAAGTCCAACCGTTCCCTGAGCAGGAGTCGGCGGAGGAAAAGGCTCCGTTGAGGCGAGCTGTTCAACTGTTGAAGCGTCGTCGCGACGTGGTATTCGAAGGCGACGACAATTCACCCCGGTCAGTCGCGCTAACAACGCTCGCAGGGCATCACTATCAGGGCGAGGAAAGCGTCAGCGACACTCTCGCCGGTATCCTCACTAGCCTGGTTTACCGCGTGAACACCACGACGGGAGTTCTCTCCGTTCCGAATCCCACAAATCCCTCCGAACTCTTCTGTGAAGCATGGCGCAACGACTTGGCAGCCTATGGCGCTTTCATCTCTTTTGTTCGCAACTTCGAGGAGCAGTTCTCCACTCTCAAGCAAGCGTCAGGTCTGACCCAAGTAAGGAAGATGCTCGACCAAATGTTCGGCGAAACCACCACACAGCTTGCCTTTACTCGCTATACAGAACGCATGGCAAAACAACGGAACCTCGGGCTCTACACCAGCGGCACCGCTGTTGGCCTCACAGCAGCCGCAGTTCGAACCTCTCCTATCCCGAAGAACACGTTCTATGGAGTATAGGTTCAATCGTCACCGTCGCCTGGACATCCGCCAGCAATCCGCTTGCCTCATGAGTGAGTATCCGGATTTTCAAACGGTGGTCAGGGGCGGAATGTTGTTTTCCAAAGGAACGGTGCAGCCCACACCATTACATACAGCTTATCGCGTAAGGATCGAATATCGGGTTGGACAACCTCCACGGGCATGGGTAGAGGAGCCCCATCTCCAGCGGAGAAATCCTGATGAAAGAATTCCGCACACGTACGATGGAGATCGGCCTTGCCTCTATCTTCCGAGGAATAACGAATGGTCGTCAGACAAGTACATTGCGCATACAATCGTTCCTTGGTTGTCGCTTTGGCTCTTCTTTTATGAATCATGGCTTGTGACCGGTGAGTGGCACGGTGGTGGCATTCACCCTTCTTCCCCCAACTCTGATGGAACCCAATCCCGGTAAATTTCGGATTCTGAGTCTAGACGGTGGAGGCATCAAAGGTGCTTTCAGTGTTTCCTTCCTATCAACGATTGAGGAAATGACGGGTAAGAATATCATTGATCACTTTGATCTCATTACGGGCACATCAACGGGCGGAATCATCGCAATTGCTCTGGCAATGGGCATCCCTGCTGTCGACATTCTCAGATTCTATCGAGAGAGAGGGCCGCATATTTTTCCAGTGACGGGTCTTCATCGCCGCCTTGGATCCTTGATGCACTGGATGATTAAATCGAAATATTCGTCCACAATCCTGAGGACGGAGCTGGAATCAATACTGGGAGACAGAAAATTCGGAGAGGCAAAATGCCGACTGGTCATACCTTCATTCAACGCAGACAACGGCGACGTATACCTTTTCAAAACTGCTCATCATCCTCGTTTGAAGCAGGACTACAAATTGCCTGCAGTCGACGTTGCTCTCGCCACCTCCGCTGCACCAACCTACTTTCCCGCCTTCACGGGTCACAATGGATTGACCTACGTTGACGGGGGTGTGTGGGCCAATTGTCCGGTTACAGTCGGTATTGTAGAAGCAATCTCCTTCTTGGATATGAAGAGGGAAAAACTTGAAGTATTGAGCATCGGCACAACGTGTACCCCCTTCTCGCTCTCCCAATTGCAACGAACTCTTGGGGGTCTCCTTTGGAACACAGGTATTATTGGTCTCCAAATGCAAGCACAAGCAGCAAGTGCTATTGCACAGGCAAAAGTACTTTCCGGCGGTAGGCTAGTGCGAATCGACGTGCCTGCAAAGCCTAAACGTTTCAGCCTGGATGATTCCCGCAAGATTGGAGAGTTAGTTGCTCTCGGAGCAACAGAAGCTCGGCACAGAGAGAATGAAATCAGTACCAAGTTCCTTGGTTCACCAGCACCGCAATTCATTCCGATCTATAAGTAGTATGAAAAAGCGTTTTCATAACAATCGTGTCTCGGCTAATGGCTTCTCACCAAAGACGAACCGGATGGTAGGAAGTTTTGTCTATAGAGTCTTATTTCTTATCGTGCTTGTTATCTCCTACAAGATTTGGGGGGTGCAGGTGCTCACTGAAATCGGCTTTTGGATTATGTACTTGTTCTCGTATTGGTTTATTGGCTTCCTATTGAGAACCGTCGGCTTCTGGGTTTACTAGGAGAAGCTAGGTGCGACAGTTGCGATATTTTTCAGGACTTGGAACCAGTGGATCATGGCGTCGAAGAGTTTCGCTTGATGACCGCCTCGGGCTGCCATCGTTGTACTCACATCAAGAAATTCTCTCCTGTAAGCCATATAAGCGGGTTCGCTTGCCGATACCCACAACTGCTCATATTTTCGGTTTTTCGCTTTGTTCAAACGAAATCCCGAGTTCGATTCCCTCTTGGTTGGGCCCGTATCCGTGGTGCCTTTCGAAGATTTCAGAACACTTTCAGAAGCAATCAGGTCTGGATTCTGCTACAATACCAGTATGACTTTCGGCTCAGGAATCCCTCTCCGGCAGTTCTCCATTCATCTCCGCAACGACACGGTGCGACATCAGATGATTCTCAATTGTGTCGAACGAAATAGTGTCATCGAGGGGTTGCCGCGATTCACGAAGCAAACAAGAAACGAATGTCTTCAGGAGATCAAGAAAGTCTCGCGGCATTGAGCGCCTCGCGTATGACTGCCGTCATCGGATCGTACTCTTTCACCATGGCTGCCACTACGGGCACCAGACCGTGGTGCCTATACGCTACAAATTCTTTGAGCAACGTTTGAGCGAAATCATTCATAAACGAAAGGAAGAATTACGAGAATTAGAATCCCGACTCAACACTGGAGACTTATCGCCAGAAGATGCGAAGACACTTGAGGAGAAAATTGCAGATCTCAAGACAGGTATCAGGGCAGATAGGCACGAGAAGGGCGCAATAAAATATGTGGGTGTGCAGTACACCTCCTATGAGACTGTGCGCTTGGTTATTTTGCGATATCGATCTGGACAAGGTGCAAAAGATGATCCGCGCCGGAGGCGATCCCAAGAAACAGAAGATCTGCCCCCATGACTACGACAGTCTTATCGGCGACTTGCTCCACGGCCCGTGCGTCTGCGCGGAGTGCGGAAAGGTGATTGCGGAGTAGTATCGGGAAAGTAGAAGTCTCTGATATCAGGCCACGCTGCAAACAGTGAGCCAAAGAGCCACATGGAGAAAGCTATCAAAATGCGAACTAGTACTCTGGTCTGCACGTCGACCTGGTGGGTGCTCCATGTAGGCAGATCAGGATTGGATCCGATGATGATTAAGGCGGAAGCCAGCATGCAGGTGGTGATGCCGATGATACGATGCATGGAAGTTTCCGAGGTGGGGTGGCGCATGCTCGGACTCTACATCACCAAATAATCAGAGCGTCATTGTCCTTGGGTGTAGGCAAGACAAATTCCCCCATAAACAATGGAAACAATGGAGAAATGCCATATCAGTAATAGAGGAATGATGGTGTTTTACGTGAATATTCCCTTCTCTCGAATATGCTCCGGCCCCGCTCCGCAAAGTAAATTCCTTCCTCTGGATAATGCCGACAAGCCTCTGCATCATTGCGCCAACCGAATCACAGTAGGCAACGCCGAGTAACAAGTTTTTAAGGAAAATGTGATTGGGCTGCCATTCGGCTCGGCGACAGCCAAGTCGAATACCCTGAGTGACGGCAAAAGAGCACAGCAACTCAAGAAACACTTCATCAGATATACTTCCGGACAGTGCCCCACTATTTCTACCTCGCCCGTTGCGCAGATGCCTCCCTCTACGCAGGAACCTGCGTGAACGTTAAGGAGCGCGAGGCTAAGCACAACGACGGATCCGGAGCCAAGTACACGCGCTCACGCCGGCCGATCCGCATAATTTATGTCGAAACTCTCCGGTCGCTCTCTGCTGCACGCAAACGCGAGGCCCTGGTGAAGACATGGAGCAAATCTGAAAAGGAAAAACTTGTATTAAAGAAGAGCAATCAGAAGATCCGGAAGAAATAGGAGTTTCGAGCCCGTTGTGAGCACGGCATGAGACTTCTATGATCGTCATCATGATGGCCACGTTCCTATCGCTGCATCCCGTAGCCCAAGCGGCGCTGGCCACCTGTTTCACTTGGGGGGTGACCGCAGCGGGTGCTGCCATTGTGTTCTTTACAAAAACGGTCAGCCGCAGATTTTTTGATGCCTCATTGGGGTTTGCCGCGGGGGTGATGATTGCCGCGAGCTTCTGGTCGCTGCTCGCACCTTCCATCGCTCTGGCGGAAGAAATGGGATACCGACCTTGGCTGCCGGCTGCCCTGGGATTTCTGGCGGGAGGAGCCGTGCTCTGGGGGGCGGATCAGATCCTGCCGCACCTGCACCTCTACGCGCCCACGACGGAGACCGAGGGGATTCACACCCAGTGGCAGCGCAGCATGCTGCTGGTGCTGGCAATTACGCTGCACAATATTCCGGAAGGCCTGGCAGTGGGCGTGGCCTTTGGCGCGGCGGCGGCGGGATTGGGCGGCGCTACGGTTCCCGCAGCGATCGTACTGGCATTGGGAATCGGTTTGCAAAACTTCCCCGAGGGCGCAGCAGTCGCGCTCCCGTTGCGGCGTGAAGGATTTTCACGATGGAAGAGCTTCTTCTACGGACAGCTCTCTGCCGTAGTGGAACCCATCGCCGGCATTCTGGGAGCCGCGGCCGTCCTGATGATGCGACCGCTTCTCCCCTACACACTCTCTTTTGCGGCCGGCGCGATGATCTACGTCGTCATTGAAGAAGTGATCCCCGAATCGCAGTACGGCAAGCACGCGGACCTGGCCACCATGGGCGCCATGCTTGGATTCGCGATCATGATGACGCTGGATGTGGCACTCGGATGAGTAACCGATGAAAGAATTCCTTTGCGATACTATGCGCTTCATTCACAATGTCACCATGAATAATACATCGAATACAACTTGGTACGGTCTCTCCGCTTCCGACGCGATTGCGACACAACGCAGCAGTCTGGAAAACGGCCTGAGCGGACAAGAAGTGCAGGAGCGTGAAAAAATGTACGGACGTAATGAACTCACAAAAGTCGATGGCAGTTCCCCATGGGCCATCCTCTTTGAGCAATTCAAGAACGTCCTGATCATCGTGCTGCTCATCGCCGTGGGGCTCTCCGCTGTGCTGGGCCACGAACTGGAAGCAATCACCATCGGCATAATCGTGCTCTTTGCCATCATCCTCGGTTTCGTTCAGGAATACCGCGCCGAACGGGCGATCGAGGCGCTCAAAAAGATGGCTGCGCCCACTGCCTCTGTGCTGCGTGACGGAGAGGAACGCGAAATTCCGGCAGAAGAACTGGTCCCCGGGGATATTGTCTTTCTTGCTGCGGGGGACCGCGTTCCGGCCGATGGCCGCATCGTGGAATCGGTGAACCTGCACGCCGATGAGGCGCCGCTCACGGGCGAATCGGTTCCCGTGGCCAAGACGAGTGATGCGCTCACAACGGTAAACCTGCCCGTGGGCGATCAGAAGAACATGCTCTTTGCAGGCACGGCTATCACGTACGGCCGCGGAGGATTGCTTGTGACCTCCACGGGAATGCAAACGGAATTCGGACGTATTGCCGGAATGCTGGGCTCCGTGGAGAAGATGGAAACACCGTTGCAGAAGAACCTTGACCAAGTGGGCAAACGCCTGGCACAAGTGGCCTTCGTGATCGTGCTCCTGGTGGCGGGGCTGGGTGTCGCACGTGGACAACCGCTTTTAGAGATGTTCATCTTCGGTGTGGCGCTGGCAGTAGCCGTGGTGCCGGAAGCGCTCCCCGCAGTCGTCACGATTTCGCTCGCAATCGGCGTGCAGCGAATGGTGAAGCGTCATGCGCTGGTGCGCCGGCTCCCCGCCGTGGAAACCTTGGGGTCGACCTCGGTCATCTGCTCGGATAAGACCGGAACACTCACCAAAGATGAAATGACGATTCGGCGGATCGCCGCGGCAGGGCAGATCTTGGAAGTAACCGGAAGCGGCTACGACCCGCACGGTGCATTCATGCTTTCGAGCAAGGAAACGACGCCGGCAGAAGAAGTTTTGGAGCTTCTGCGCACAGCCACGCTGGCATCGGATGCGCGTCTTAAGGAAACCACGGCAGGAGTATGGGATATCAAGGGCGATCCCACGGAGGGAGCTATGGTGGTCGCCGCAGCCAAGGCAGGAATCCGCAAAGATCAACTCGACGAGGAATTCCCCCGCCTGGCGGAGATCCCCTTCACTTCAGAGACCAAGCGCATGATCACACTGCATAAGAGAGGAGACGGAACGTTCGTATGTGCCAAAGGCGCACCGGAAATGATTGTGGAAGTCTGCACGCAAATACGCACGGCGCAGGGCGTACTCCCGTTCACCGCGGAAGAGAAGGCGCGTGTGTTGGAGGAGGCGCGCCACATGGCGGATGAAGCGCTGCGCGTTTTGGCTGTTGCCACCAAAGAAGCTCCCTCACTCGCTGAGGCGGAACACGGACTCACATTCTTGGGCCTTATGGGGATGATCGATCCGCCGCGACCGGAGGCCAAGGCTGCGGTGCAACAGTGCGCCGACGCGGGGATCCGCGTCATCATGATCACCGGCGATCACCCGGTCACTGCACGCGCCGTCGCACGGGAACTTGGAATCCTGCACGGCAACCGCGTGCTCACCGGCTTAGAACTGGAAGCCATGAGCGATACGGAATTTGCAGGTGTGGTGGAAGAGATTGATGTCTTTGCCCGCGTTTCGCCGGTGCATAAGCTCAAGATCGTCACTGCGCTCCAGGCTCGCGGCCACACAGTAGCCATGACGGGGGATGGTGTGAATGATGCTCCCGCCTTGAAAAAAGCAGATATCGGCATCGCCATGGGAATCACCGGAACGGATGTGAGTCGCGAGGCAGCCGAAATCACACTCACGGATGACAACTTCGCCTCTATCGTGGCGGCAGTGGAAGAGGGACGCGGCATCTTCGGCAATATCAAGAAGTACCTGATGTACCTGCTCTCCTCCAATATCGGCGAGCTTTTTCTGATGGTGGGAACTACGCTCCTGGGTCTCCCACTGCCCTTGAGCGCCGTGCAAATCCTGTACGTGAATCTGGCGACCGACGGGCTACCCGCGCTTGCCCTGGCCGTGGACCCTCCGGAACAGGGACTCATGCAGCGCCCTCCGCGCTCTGCCAAGAGCGGCATCTTCTCCCGGCCTGTTGTCTTCCTCATGCTGCTGGGGGGGCTCTGGTCCGCCATCGTCAATGTGAGTTTATTTGGGTGGGGACTCACCTCCGGTCGACCGCTTGAGGAAGTGATGACCATGACATTCCTCTCGCTCGTGCTGATCCAGTTCTTCAAGGCCTACTCCTTCCGCTCGGACCGTGATTCCGTCTTCCGTCGGCCCTTCGCCAACCACTGGCTCAACGCCGCCGTCTTCTGGGAACTGCTGCTGCTCCTCTGTGTGGTCTATGTGCCGTTCCTGCATCAGCTGTTCGGCACCTATTACGTTTCACTGCAGGATTGGGGAATCATTCTCGTCCTGGCCGCCTCGGTCATTCCCGTGTTGGAGATTGGGAAATGGTTGGTACGGCGCGGAACGCTGGGTCAAGTGATGTGAGGCACGTCCCCACTTATTCCTTCCTGTGTGCGCGCACGCCGATTTTCACGTAGGTGAAACCACTATCCGGTTCCAGGAGATCAACAGAAGGCGAATGTTTGTAGGCATCGCTATAACGAGTATCCGATGAAGGAAGATGTTCACACCCCTCCGCAGGGAAGATGCAAGCATCTTCTACCCGCCACTGTTCGGAGTTGAATGCGCGTTGCAGCATTCCCATATGGTGCACATGGTCCTGGAGAGGGACATCACCTCCTTGGGTGTGGAGCACATGTCGGAAGTGTGAAGCGGAAGGATAGGAAAGGTGCAAGCGTGGATCATCGAATGCAATACGCTGCTCTTCCCATGTCTCCGGCAGAGCCCCACTGGGCACAATGGCGTTACTGGTGAAGAAGAGCGGAGCCCCGCTCCTCAAACAACGACCAATGGCCGTAACGGGGATCGCCGGATCAGAGAAGCACACCGCGTTGAAGCTGCTCACCCCTGCATCAAATCGAAAAGATTGCTCTCCAAGGAGAGGCAGATAATGTTGCAGGTCGGCCTCAATGAAGAGGGCATTGCGCGCACGCAACTGCTCTGCGAGTACATCGGCACCAGCCATTCCTATAACGGCACCAGCCGCTTCACCTTGGAGCGGGATGAGATCGAGCATCGCACGAGAGGAATCCACTCCTACCACTTTGCGCTGCTCCCCGCATAAAGCCGGAAGCAATCTTCCGCTTCCGCAGCCGAAGTCTCCCACCACACCCTGACGAGGCAACGACTGCAAGAGCGCTGTATAGAGCCATTGATTCACCCCACGTTCCACCTGCTCCTGAGTATGATCGACTCTCCCGACGCGTGTGTAACGCCTTGCGGCATCGTCACCATAATCCTGAGTAGTATTCTCCATAAATATATTTAATACCAACTAAGACGTAATTGTCAAGTGCCTCTTCCTCCCTAATGATGGTACCCGCTCCCCCGCATAATTTCCCCCGCCCGGTAGAGCTGCTCTAGGAAGAAGAGACGGCACAGTTCGTGTGGCAACACCATATCGCTCAGACTGAGTACCATCGTCGCTCTTGCGCGGACATCATCATTGAACCCGTACGCTCCGCCGATGACAAAAAGAAGCGGCGACCCATGATCACGCGCTTGAGAAAACAGGGAGGCGAATTCCTTTGACTGCATGCTCTTTCCACGTTCATCCAGAACAATCATCGGACCGGTATGTTTTTCCATCACTGCCAACAAGCGCTTGGATTCATCGAAACATTGACGTTCGGGAACCTTTTCCCTGCTCGCAGGAAGTTCACGAATATCCATGGAAACCGTATGGCTCAATCGCTTGAGGTAATCATCACATCCGGCTTTTGCCCACGGTAATTTGAGCGAGCCGACACAGAGGAGGGTGATGCGATGCATACGTAAGAGAGTGTTAGAATATTTGAATATTAGAGTAATAGGGAACTGTTACGAACTTGGTCGCCCAATAATCCATTACTCTATTACTCCAATACTCCTCCCCGCGAACACTCACTTCCTCTGCAAGAGCGACACAGCCTCAATATGCGCCGTATGCGGGAACAGATCCACCGGCTGCACGGTGCGCAATTCGTAGCCATTCTTCAGGAACTCTCCAAGATCGCGAGCGAAAGTGGCCATATTGCACGAGACATACACGACCTTGTCCGGCTTGTGGGCGATCACCGCCTCGCGCGCATCGGGGTGCAGCCCGGCTCGGGGAGGATCCACCACGATGGTATTGAACTTGTATTTGGATCCCGCTTTGAGCTGATCATTAAGAACTTGTTCCACCCGCCCGCGGTAGAAGCTGATATTGCCGATACGATTCTTGCCGGCGCTCTTGAGAGCGTCTTCTATGGCCGTGGGATGACTTTCTATGCCGACGACTTTTTCGCAGTAGCGCGAGAGGTACTGCCCGATCGTCCCCATACCACAGTACGCATCCAACACGGTATCGCGCGGACCCAAGTCCGCTGCCTGGGCAATGGCCTGATAGAGCTTCTCCGCCCCAAGGGTGTTGGTCTGAAAGAAGGAGAATGGAGAGATTTCGAACGTCAGATCAAAGAGCTTCTCGGTAATGGAGGGCTTGCCCGCCAGACAGTGCACCTTGGGCGTCTCGGGCTTGTCATTCAGCCCCAGATGTTCCACGACCAAGAGCGACGCCAATCCGGAACGACCGGCGAACCGCATGAAGTGCTGAAAGAGAGGCTCCAGTTCCTTCTTACGGGCATTCACCAGGAACGCGATCATCTGCTCTCCCGTATTGATGCCGCGCCGCAAAAGGAGAATCCGCAGCATGCCACGATGTGTCTTGGGATTATGAACCGGGAGCCGCGTTTCTTGCATGAAGCGTCGAATATCGGAGAGAAGCGACGGCAACTGCTCATCGTACAGATGGCACTCATTGATGGGCAGGATGGTGGACCACTGGTTAGGCAGGTGGAAACCGATCGATGGATTCTCATCGATGAACTGGCGCTTACCGTTCTTCTCCTCGTTACGCATGGATTCAAATCCAAAGGAGAGCTCCAACTTATTGCGATAATGAAAGACCTGCGGGCTTGGAATGATTTTGAGGACGCGGCCGGCCAGAGAGGCCCGCACGGGAGCATCCACCGGAGTCAAATGCGCCAACGTCTCGCGCACAATTTCCTCTTTGTACTCGATCTGCTTGATGTACGACAGCTGCTGCCACACGCACCCGCCGCAAGCATGACAGTGGGAACACTTAGGCTGCACTTCATCTTTGGAACGCTTGAGAACTTTCTCCACCCTGGCCTCCAAGAAGTTCCCACGGTGCTTGATCAGCATAATTTCGGCCTTCTGACCGGGAAGGGCACCTGTCACAAAGACCGGCAGCTCCTGCAAATGCGCCAAGCCCGCACCTCCATGCGTGAGCTTTTCGATCGTCACCGTGTGCTTCTGACCGGCAGCCAACACCGAATCAGAAGCTTGGCCCTTTGCAGAAACACTGACAGCAGAAGAAGGGCTATCGGATGCCATTCCTCCAGGAGAATGCCCGGAGTCCTCTGATGCGGGAATAGTTGACATTCCTAACAAATAATAGTATAAATAACACCTTTTTGCCTTCACGTGCGAGGAAGAACCCTTTCCATTCTCGGCGTTCTCCTGACGCTTAGCGCTGCGTCTGTCTCCATCGAAGCTATGCCAAGCATAGCACAAGAGAAGCTTGCCGCAAGCAAGGCGGGGCTTCCTATGGCCATAGAAAACAAGAAAGTTGTGCTGCTTCCTCTGAAAAATGAAGAGGTTCATGAAGCACGCCGCACTCCGCGGCTCATCGGCAAACAGACCACCTGGCGCCCCATTGCCGTAAGCGCACGCACTGTCGTCACTCCTCCCCAACCCATCGTGGAGCGACAGATTCTGGCCGTTCTCGATCAGCCGGATATTCAAGAGCGCCACAAGATGATTGCCAACGATGTGCTGCGGCTTCTTCCTGTTCGCTGCCAGCAAAAAATCAATAACTTCTACGTCCGCTACGAAAAGCCCGAGCGCAGGGGCCTTGCCGGCAAAGACACGATCATCCTGGATGGCACGTTGCCCGATGACGAATTCCGCGCAGTTCTGATTCACGAAGCCCTAGGACATGTCTTTGATCTGGGGTGTCTTCAGGGATCTGCCTTGGCGGGACAGAGCGCCTTCTTGGACGGCAGCGATCCCATCTTCAACGATGATCTAAGTGTTTCCTTCTATCGCATCTCCTGGCTCAATGCCAAAGCGCAGAAGCCGAATACGCACCCGGAAGACTTTGTCACCGGATACGCGGAAGCGGACCCCTTTGAAGATCTGGCCGAGAGCGCCATCTATTACATTCTGCAGAACCAAACCTTCACGGAACGCGCTCGATCGAACAGCATATTGGCCACCAAGCTCAAGTGGTTCCAGACATTTCTGCCGGTGACACCCATGCCGCACGATGCCCTCACCGCAGCGTGGGATGGAGAGATTCCGTGGGATGCGACGAAGCTGCCGTACGAGTGGAAGAATACTGCGATCGTCGCAAGGCAATAACAATCCGTGATCACCGCGCACGCATGGGAAAACGCAAACTTACCTTCGGCTGCTCAGAACAATTTTGGGAAGAAGCGGATCAGTGGATTGCATCGATGTTTCACGCACGGGACGTGAACGACTTTGTGGGGCTGAGGATGCGAGAGGTTTTGGGAGCAGGGCTGCGCCTGAGCGATTTTAGGAGTGCTGTTGTCAATCCCGTGAGCCGGAATGTGGAATTATTCGGCATCGTCGTCGATGACGATGGATCCATCGACTTTGATGGAAGGATCCGCACAACCCTCAAAGACCTCACGGCATTGCTCGCACCCATGGGGCTCACGCCGAGCGCGGGGGGGCTGGCGGTGGATCAGCAGGAATACTTAAATCCGAAGGACTGAGCGAACGGCAATGCATAGAAGGTCTGACAACATTTCTACAGGCCTGAGATTGACGTATCATAATTATAATTTATTATAACCTTATGGTGAGTCAGCGAACTCCGAACGGCCCGTGGGATATTCATCATCCTTTTCAAGATATCGTTGAAACGGCAAGCAATAGGGAAGTACCTCCGGCCGAAAAAGCGAATGCAATGTTGGCGATTCTCAAAAGAGTCTTTCGAGACAAGGAAGTTGAATTGTTCGTTGGATATCACGCACAGGAGAATCATCGATTGGCAGTGGTGATCGATATTGCCAGGCAGATAGGGATCAAATTCCATATCGTCTTCACTCCTCCGGAGGAAGGAGGGCAATGGTATGAGAAAGAGGCGATGGTGGAAGTGGCTCCAATGCAAACAGCCATGGGTAGCGCGGGAGAAGACGAAGTTGGCGATGGGCAAATCCCCTATCCACATCAGATTCTGGCAAATGAAACCGTGCGCTATACAGCTGCAAATAACCTGGAAGTGAAACGTTTGTACCAGTGGCTTGATGAATTCCGTCACTTGGAAGCTCCGTATTTCATTACGGGAGTGGAGACGCACCTGCCCGGAGAGAGCGCCAAAGAGTGAGAGACGCGCGCAGCGCAATATCGCTCCTCCAAAGAGCTACCAGCTATAAGCTAAAAGCTATAAGCTACCAACGACATGCGCCCTCGACTCCTCTTAGGCCTCTGGCTTGCTACCGATCTCGCTCTCTTTGTGGGCTTCTACTGCCTGGCATACTTCCTGCGCGTGGGATTTTACCTCTCCTCCGACTTTCCCTTCCGGCCCTTCTTCTGGTCGGTGCTCACAGTGGCACCGGTATGGCTCTTAGTTCTGGGGACCACGCGCACCTTCGCACTCATGCGCAGCCAACGCACACTGCGCAATGCCTCGTACATCGCCTACTCCGCACTCGTGGGCGTGGCGCTCTTCACGCTCGCATACTACTTCGAATTTAAGAGCTCCTTCCAGGGCGTGAGCCGGCTCCTGCTGCTCCTGGCCTTCGTCTTCACCTCTATCGGTATCTGGCTCTGGCACTTGCTCTTCCACAGTTTCCGTCGATCGCTCCTGCGCAGATCACCCGCAAGCTACCCTACTCTTATTGTGGGTGCCACGCGTGAAGCCGCCGCTCTCATTGGCAAACTCAACCTGCACAGAAATCCCCTCACCCCCGTCGCTGTCTTGGATGGACGCGGCACGAGCGAGAAGGAACTGAGCGGTGTCCCCGTCTTTGGTAAGCTCGATCGCCTGGAGGAAATACTGGAAAAGGAACACATCACTCACCTCATCCAGTGCAGCAACTTGGAGCAAACTTTGAACCTGCTCAGCGCCTGCCGCAGGCGCTCCATTACATTCTTGCTCCTCCCTTCCGTCATGGGAATCGTGGAGGCAGACAAGCAGGTGGAATCGCTGGAGGGGCACCCCGTGACAGTGGTCCGACCGGCAGGACAGCCATGGGAAGAGTGGTTTTTCCGATAGCTCTTCTTCCCCTTAACGTACTGCATACTGCATACTGCGTGCTGCAATGCGTGCATTCATTTTAGCCGGCGGCTTTGCCACTCGCCTTTGGCCCCTAACCGAGAAGCGTGCCAAGCCGCTCCTGCCGCTGGCCGGTAAGCCGCTCGTCGATCACCTGATCGATCAGCTGCCCAAGGAGATACCAGTCACGGTGAGCATCAACGCGGCCTTTGCGGAGAGCTTTGAGCGCTGGAAGACGACGAACAGCCACAGTCGCGTGGAGATTGTGGTGGAAGAGGCGCGTAAGGACACAGAGAAACTCGGAGCGTTGGGGGCAGTTGCCCAATGGGTAACGGAGCGGAAGATCGACGACGATATCCTCCTGCTCACGGGGGACAACTACTGCGGCTTCCCGATCAACGATGTTCTCGCCGCCTACCAACCGGGCACGCCGATAATTGCAGCGCACGCGCTTAGCGACATCGCCATGGCATCGGCATTCGGCACCATCATTCCCGCAACGGATGGCAAGACGGTTCAGGCATTTGAGGAGAAGCCGGCTCTCCCAAAAAGCGCACTCGTGAGCACCGGCATCTCCATCATTCCGTCCAGGCACTTGGCCGTCTTAGTGGACTATGCCAAAACGAAACCGGATAACATCGGCGGAATCTTCGAAGAGTTTCTGCGCCGCTCTATCGCAGTGGAATACCGCGCATTCACGGAACCATGGTTCGATATCGGCTCGTTCGAGGCATATCTGGAAGCCACTCGGGCAATCGTAGGCGAGCACGTTCACTTGGGGCAGGAAGCGATATGCGTCACAACCAAGACGGAGGGATCCGTAGTCCTGGGCAACCGCTCATCGGTGCGCAATTCCACATTGGAGAATGTCATCCTTTTTGAAGACTGCACCGTGGAAGATTGCGTCTTGAGCGATTGCATCATCGATGACCACTGCAACTTGAAGGGAATCGACCTTTCGAAGCAGATGCTGCGGGAGGGGACGGTATTACGGAAGGCATAATTGGAGCTAGGAAAAGAAAACAACAAACAGCATACAAAATCCCGGAAACGCGCCGATGTGGCGGCGATAGCGGAGGGGGTCATCGGCGCAGCGCTTTCTTTCGTCCTTTCTTTGCCGCGCTTGGCAAAGAAAGGACAGATGAAACTGGTTCTTACCTCCCGACGAGGAAATGATGACTCTTTGTCATAAATCAAATATTAACGAAAGAACCCAAGAACGTGTTTGCGGCCCCTCATCCGCTTCCCTACACTCAACGGGCTATGCGACGCCTCCTTTCCGCTGCCCTGCTGACTCTGGTCCTCGCCGGATGCGGTTCTCCGACGGTACAATTGACCCTCACCTATGATACGAACGACGCAGAGAAACAGAGCGAGCTTTTGCAGGCCGCCACGCGGGTGATCGGACGCCGCTTGAGCCGATGGGAAGGAGTCATGCCGGAGCAGATCACCGCCAAGCAAGAGAGCGGATCCACGCTCCTCACCTTTGATGTGAACGATACCGAAGCCCGCACGACCTTGATGGAAGAGATGCTCAAGCCCTTCTCTCTTACGGTTATGACGTTGAGCACGGAAGAGAAAGGTGACCTCTATGTGGAGGAGCAGGGATGGTTCAACGAAACCGGCATCACCCAACAGCACATCGGTTGGGTGGAGGCGGGTACCGATCAAAAGGGCAAGGGCAGCGTACGACTCAACTTCACCCAAGATGGGCTCAAGCTATTGAACACAATCCTTCAGGCAAATCCCAAGGCAGTGGTGGGGCTCTTCGTCCGGGGAAGACTGATGTCTAAGATGCAGATGGAAGGCGTGGACCTCCGCCAGGACATCCTCATCCAAAATATTCCCACGTTCGAGCTGGCAAGTATCTTTGCGGATGACGTGAACGTCGGAACACATGTGATCTTCTCTCAACCTCATTCCTAATATTCCAATCCCCAATCCCCAAAATGGAATCCAAGCATCCCTACCTCTGGCCCAGCATCATCGGAGTTCTCGGCCTCCTGATGATCTTTATTTCCTTGCCGGACTCTGCAAAATCATGGGCTCCCGGCTTTCTGCGGGGCGCGCAGTTCCACTTCGGCTTGGACCTGGTCGGAGGCACGCAACTTGATTTTCGTATTTCAGAACAGGAGATGAACGATCAGATGATTCGCCTCAAGGCGGAAATCGCACAATTGAAGGATCAAGGGGCAAGTGCGGACAAAGTACTGATCCTCGAGCGTCAGCTGCAGAGTACCGAACAACAGAAAACCACGATCGTGGAATCCATCCGTACCGTGCTGGAGCGCCGTATCAACGCCCTTGGCGTAAGCGAGGCAGTGATTACACCCTCGTACATGGGGGACGAGAAACACCTATTGGTGGAATGCCCGGGTGTCGTGGACACACAGAAGTGCATTGCCACTGTAGGGAAAACTATCCAACTGGAATTCAAGGAAGAATTCACTGAGGCAACCGCTGAGTTTGAAAAGAGTGTCCGCATGCGCGCCGATACTGCCATGCGCCGTATCACGGAGAGCGGAACAACACTCGCCATCGTGGGCCAGGATTTAGGCTCAACATTGGGAGTCTCTTACTCCGACAAAAACTGGTACTTCAAAAAAGACCTTCCCAAGGGTCTGGAAGATATTTGGTCCGTGCCGCGCGCCAAAGTGGTCAAGCGTGAAGGTTCCATCACAATTCCCCAGCAGGATACTCAAGGCAATACAACGGAACAGGTCATCACCGGCATCTTCCTGGTAGAAGTTCTCACTCCGCGCACACAGACGGGATACGTGGTCCAAGAGGCTCCCACTGCTTTTGCGATCCTGTCTAAAGACCGCAGCGCTGTCTACACGCCGCACTCCGAAACTGCAATAGATGCTTCCCTGCCTCCCCCCATCGCAACCGCGTTGCAATCCATGGCGCCCGGCGACCTGAGAACGACAAGCCTGGGGGACCAAGCGGCCTCTCTGCTCTTCCTGCGGGGACGAACGCCCGGCCAGGAACAAATGTCCGCCAGCCATATTCTGCTTGCCTACAAAGGCGCCTCCGCAGCGAGCGAAAAGGTCGCGCGCAGTAAAGAAGAGGCCCTCACCCTGGCACGCGATATCAAGAAACAGCTGGATGGCGGTGCGGATTTTGCCGCACTGGCCAAGAAGTACTCTGATGACGGCAGCGGACAAAAAGGAGGCGACTTGGGAACCTTTGTCCGCGGAGCGATGGTCGCCCCGTTTGAGCAAGCGGCTTTTGCACTCCCCCAAGGAGGAGTCAGCGACCCTGTGGAGTCACAATTCGGCTACCACATCATCCGCGCGGACCGTGCGCTCTCGCGCTCCTTTGATACCGCCACATTCGATGAACTGCGCTTTACGGGTGCCAACGCTAAGACCGACGCTGATATCGCCATGGCCGATCTGCAGGCGGGCAAAGTCACCCAGATCGCTGACGCCATTGAATTGCGCACGATCTTCTTCTCGCTCAAGCCCACCGGATGGAAGGATACGGATCTCAACGGAAAGCACTTCCGTACCGCCGGCGTGACTTTGGATCCCACAACGAATCTTCCCATCGTGCAGATCAGCTTTGACGATGAAGGAGCCAAGCTCTTTCAGGAACTCACCAAGAAAAATATCGGCAAGCGCATCGCCATCTTTGTGGGAGGCGAACTGGTCTCTGCTCCCACCGTACAAACGGAGATCGCCGGAGGATCGGCCGTCATCACCGGAAGCGGCAACTTTGATGAGGCGCAGCGTCTTGCGCAGGATTTGAATACCGGCGCCATTCCCGCTCCGATCTATCTGGCAGGTCAGAACACTATTGAAGCAACTCTAGGCGGCGAGGCGCTCCGCACCTCTCTCAAGGCGGCTTTGGTGGGTGTCATCATCCTGATGCTCTACATGATCCTGATTTACCGATTCCTTGGGGTGCTGGCAGATATCGCGCTTTCGATCTATGCCCTCCTCTTCGTCGTTATCCTCAAGCTTCCGCTCTTCCTCTTCACGAGCCAATTTATCGTGCTGTCTCTGGCCGGTATGGCCGGTATCATCCTCAGTATCGGCATGGCCGTGGATGCAAACGTGCTTATCTTTGAACGTATCAAAGAAGAACTGCGCAAGGGCAAGCTCCTCACGTCTGCGGTGGAGATCGGCTTCAAGCGCGCATGGCCCAGCATTCGTGATGGCAACGTGTCCACCATCCTCACCTGTATTATCCTTTTCGTCATCGGAACCTCGATTGTCCGCGGATTCTCCATCACGCTGATTATGGGTGTGCTCCTCTCGATGTTTACGGCCATCATCGTGACACGCTGGCTCATCCGCAAGACCGCCCACTTCGCCTTTGCACAGAATCCCCGATTCTTTGTGGGCATTCGTCTCTCGCCAAGGCCCGCGGAACCTCCGCATGCGTGATCTGCTCACCATCGAAGATCTGGAACTTTCGACCCGGATCGGTATCGCTGCCGAAGAACGGAAAGTACCACAACGCGTGCTCGTGACCATCACGATGGAACTTGCCGTCTCTCGACCGCACAGCGATGACCTCTCACAGAGCATCGATTATGCTGCTGTGGCCGGTGCCGTACAAACATTGGCAATAACCGAACGCAAGACCATCGAATCTCTGGCCGAAGAGATTGCCTCCGTCGTTCTGAAACAGTACGGTGGTACGAGCGTACGCGTGACCGTAAAGAAATTTGCGCTCCCCGGGTGCGCCGCCACTTCCCTCACTCTGGAACGTCCATAGTCTTCATTGGAATCGGCTCAAATATCGACGCAGAGCAAAATCTGCACCGCGCGAGTGAACTTCTGCAGCGACAATGGCCAAAGATCCGCTTCTCTGCGGTCTTCCGCTCTTCTCCGCAAGAAATTGTCAACCAGCCGTTCTACCTGAATGCCGTGGCATGCGCAGAATCCGCAGACACCCCCGAGCAGATTCTTTCGATATTGCGCGAAAGTGAGGAACTGCTAAAAAAAGCCCAGCCCTACCGCTTCGGTCCGCGAACAATAGACCTCGATCTGCTGCTGATTGACTCGCTCATCCTCAAAACCCCCGCCCTGACCATTCCACATCCCCGCATGCAGCGGCGGCGCTTTGTCTTGGAGCCGCTATGCGAACTCATCAACCCGGAAGCGCAGCACCCTGCGCTCAAAGAACCCTGGAGTAAGCTCCTTCTGCAAACAAAACATCAAGACTGCGAGCGAACGGAGATCGTGCTTTGATGGCATTGCTCTCTCTCTGAATCGAAGAATGTGGGAATTCGATTGAATGCGCAAAATGCCTGCAGTACGCTCACAGTCTATGCAGAAGCACATACGCACTATTCTGGAGCTGGTAGGAGAGGATCCTGACCGCCCGGGACTCAAGAAAACGCCTGAGCGATGGGAGAAAGCCATGCAATTCCTCACCTCCGGCTACGCACAGACATTGGAGCTCGTAGTGAACAAGGCGCTCTTTCCGGCGGACTCTGACGGAATGGTGATCGTCAAAGATATCGAGTGTTATTCGCTTTGTGAGCATCACCTGCTCCCCTTCGTGGGCAAAGTGCATGTGGGCTATATCCCGGGCAAACATGCTATCGGCTTGAGCAAGATCGCACGGATCGTGGACATGTTCGCCCGCCGTCTGCAGACCCAGGAACGATTGGGGCAACAAATCTGCGATGCCCTTTGGAAGACGCTTAAGCCACGAGGCATCGGAGTCGTCATCGAAGCCAATCACTTCTGTATGATGATGAGAGGCGTAGAGAAGCAACACTCCACCGCAGTGACCAGCCACGTCTTAGGATCCTTCCGCAGCGACGCACGCACGCGCGAGGAGTTTATGCGACTGATCCAAAGCTAAGCCGCTAGTGCTTCCGTGCCATTCATCGCCGCTTCCAGCTCGCGGAATCTTCCCTGACGCACCAATGAGCGGTGTTGATCGTTCATCTTCACTTTGGCGTATCCGCGGTACTTGGTAGAGAGGAAGTCAATACGCCTTTGTACGCTCACTGCGGCGATCTCCCGCACCTCTCCTGCATCCCATGTATCTGTTCCGATCGTCACCTCCTCTGCGTCCGCCTCAGTGGATTGATGATTGTGTTCCAGCTCGTGATTGCGGAGATCCGTGGCAATGACCTCATCCACGACTTCCCCCTCTCCTTGGGCAAGCTTGAGCGGATCCACCTGCATCTCCGTGCTCTGCAACCGAGCTTGCGCCGCCGTATCACCGGGGAGCTTTTTTGCAGTGGGTGCGGCGTTTCCAAAGACCTTCTTGAGCAAGGCAGCCGTATCCTCCAGCTGATCAGCCACGGCCTCTCGTTCCTCGGGCGGCGTATCTGCAAGGACATCGGCGACTTCGCTGCGCACTTCACCGGTCCCTTGCTGCAGGTCTTCTTTGATCTGCCCTTGCCGGACCTGATCGGCACGCTTTTCCAACTCTTCCGCCAAGGTTCCCATGGCCTTGCCGTCGGTCACTTCCGCTGCGTCTTCATAGAGTGCCCGTGCGTGCTGCGTTGTTTCCATGCCCGCAGTCTGCGGGAGGAATCCACCAAAACCAATCACTTAGTCTGCGAAGTGCTGTGACATGAATTTTTTGGCTTATGGAAGCCATTAATTTGTGTTGGTGTTTGTTGTTTTCTCCCCCATCCCCAACCCTTCCCCCGGAAGGGGAAGGGCGCACACCAAAGAGTTTCCCCTCCCCCTCCGGGGGAGGGGCGAGGGGTGGGGGTTAGAACCATTTTCACTCCTTCCGTTCATACACCAAGAAATCCATCGCATACGCATTCTCCCGATCCGTCTGAAACTCCTCGCGCTTCACCTCCTTCCACTCCTCCGTAGGAAATGGCGGGAAGAACGAATCCGCCTGAGGAGAAACATGCACCCGTGTGAAGTACACACGATCCACCATCGGGAGCATCGTGGCATAGATCATCCCGCCGCCGATGACGAATGCTTCCGTTTCACCCGACGAACGTGCGACATCGATCGCTTCCTGCGGCGATGCCACAACCGTGCAGCCTGCGATCTTCAGGCCGGGAATATTGGAAACAACGATATTCAGGCGTTTGGGAAGCGGACGGCCAATGGACTCGTATGTGCGCTGCCCCATGATCACCGCATGCCCGCTTGTCGTTGTCCGAAAGTGCTGCATATCGCGTGGCAGATCCCATAGGAGTGCGTTCTTGAGTCCGATGGCGCCGTTCTCGGCGACGGCGACGATGAGGGATAAACGCATGAAGAATAATGGAATATTGGAATAATAGAGTATTAGTGAGCGTGAGAAATAGCTCTTTTACGAGAAGAAAGAATGAGGCCAGAAAGTAATCTTCCTGTCTGATCTTCAAGGGCAAGCGCTCGATGAATTTCCTGGGGAGACAAGAGTTGAACACGAACGGCGATCAGAAGATGGGCTAACACCTCAGAACATTCTCCGCGAGCAATTGTGAAATGATGGGCTTTATCGCAAAACGTATATCGACCAAATCCTTCTGCGATATTGGCAACGATACCCGATGAGGAGCGCTTCAATTGCGAACTCAATCCAAATACTTCATCTTTCGGAAGTTTACGACATAGTCGATACACCTCTTCCACAAGATCCATCGCAACCTGGGCCGCCTTCAAGTCCATAAAGTGATCCATCCTATTCAGCATGGCACGTAGATAGTCGAAGGACAGATCCATAATTAAATTCATGACGAGTGACGTCGATAAATAGCTTCTGTAAGCCAGAATATCTGTTCTGCGCCAACTCAGAACGCCCATAAATTATCCTCATTCCCCAATACTCCAATATTCTAATACTCTATTAATCTATTTACTCTCGTTCTCCAATACTCTCACACCGCAATCGGCGCCTTGATCGCCGGGCAGGGATCATAATTCAGCACCTCGATATCCCCGAACGTGAAAGCGAAGATGGAGCGCACTGCGGAATTGAGCTTGAGCTGCGGGAGTGCGCATGGAGTACGCGTGAGCTGCTCGCGGGCCTGCTCCAGATGATTACTGTAGAGGTGCAGATCACCAAAGGTATGAACAAAGTCGCCGACCTGCAAGCCTGTCACCTGCGCGATCATATGCGTAAGGAGTGCATAGGAAGCGATATTGAACGGCACGCCAAGAAAGAGATCGGCACTGCGCTGGTACAGCTGACAACTTAATTTCCCATCCACTACGTAGAATTGGAAGAGGCAGTGACACGGCGCCAACGCCATTTTCCCCATGCGCACGTTCTCCTGCGGCTTGAGCGCGCCATCGGGAATGAACTCAGGATTCCACGCGGAAACGATGAGGCGACGCGAATCGGGATTCCGCTTGATCTCGTCGACCACCCATTGGATCTGATCCACGCCGCTGAAATCCCTCCACTGCTTGCCGTAGAGAGGACCCAGGTCGCCTTTTTCGTCGGCCCACTCATCCCAGATGGAAACGCCGTTATCTTTGAGATACTTGATATTCGTCTCTCCGCGCAGGAACCACAGAAGTTCATGGAAAATGGAACGCGTGTGGAGCTTCTTGGTGGTAAGGAGCGGAAATCCTGCCGTGAGATCAAAACGCATCTGTGCCCCAAAGATCGAGTACGTGCCGGTACCTGTGCGATCGGCTTTTTTGGTGCCGTTTTCCAGGACGTGCCGAAGGAGATTGAGATACTGCTGCATGGACCTCCAAGCTACCCGTTCGACCCCGCTCAGGGCAAGCCAGCTACAAGTCTGATCCCCGAGGGGATAGAATGGAGACATCTTCCCCCTCTCTTCAATGCCCATCCTCAAAGACTTCAAAGAATTCGCCATGAAAGGCAACGTCATGGATATGGCGATCGGCGTCATCATCGGCGGTGCATTTGGCAAGATCGTCTCCTCACTTGTGGGCGATGTGCTCATGCCCGTGATCGGGATCCTCTTGAGAGGTGTGGACTTCTCCACACTGTCCATCGGCTTCATGGGAGCGCAGGTGAAGTACGGGGTCTTCCTGCAGACGGTCTTGGACTTCGTCATCATCGCCTTTGTGATCTTCATCCTGGTCAAGCAGGCAGCCAAACTCAAGAAGCCCGCCGCGCCTGCCGCCGCGCCCGCAACACCGGAGGATATCGTGCTCCTGCGTGAAATCCGAGATGCCTTGAAGCGGTGAGAAGGGAATCCTAGTACGTACTCTCCGATCCTGGCACCCTAACAAACCTGCATCCGAGCGTCTGGGCAATCTGATCCAAGGTCAAATTGCACTCCGCAAGGATGTCATCCAATTGCCTGTCGTATTCAACAAAGATTTTCCGATGGAATTCCCCGAAGCGATCTTGCATCGGGGTGCCAACTTCCGGACCAAAATTCGCCATTGCAGCCACCAAATCCCCTCCGCAAGCATGATGCTCCGGTAGATGAATCTCGCAGATGCCGTCAGCGTCAGGAAAGGAAACTGGCATAGCGCCATAGAGTATGGTGCTATTGCGCTGTGGCAAGCGAAATATCTACTTTTTCGCACTGGCTGCGTATCGCCACGCCATTTCGAAAATCTGACGCTGCGTTTCCGCCACTTCCATACTCTCGATGATCACGCCAAAGACATGATCGGCCGAACCGAAGGAGCAGATCGCGACCTTGTGATCGTAGATATTGATCTCGTTGCCAAAGTTAAAGTCTTTGGAAGGGACCAAGCGGATTTCACGCAGGCGCTTGCGATCCTCGCCATGAACGGTACGGCCCGCGGTATCATCTGGAGCTATGCCTCTCAGTCGAATCTTGCGATGTACGCGTTCTTCCACATACTCCCGGTCATATTGGGGCCAAAAATGGCGAACCACAGCCGAGTTGGCAAAGTTCAGGAGCTCTGACTTAGCCGTGAGCGTGTCTTCGTATACACGACGCACGCCCTCCCATCCTTCGAAAAACCGAACGACCGGACGCCGCCGATCCTGTCCTTGAAGCGACCGCAGTTCCGGCAGCACACGGCTGAGCGCATCGGCATTCTTGCGCGCCTCGATCGCCAGGTGCTCCGGTTGCACGGGAATGTACCACTTGGCGCGCGCCTTGCGTGAAACAGTAAGAAGTCCCCTGCGCGCCAGCCCCTCCAATGTGTTATAGGCGGTAATACGATTGAGCTTGGAGGCCTTGGCGTACGCGGAAGCCGGCGCGGACCCCAGGGAGAGCCCGGCGAGGTAGAGTGCGGATTCCTTCTCATCGAGCCCCACGGACCTCAGGATGTGCAGCAAGTCGGCAGCCATGGAGTAAGCCTATCAACGTTGTCTAAAAAAACAACACACAGCATACAAAAGAAACACAGAAACAGAACAGCAAACAGGGGTTGGATACCGCCGCCACAGGGGGGTGTGAGGGGAAGGCCATGCCTATGTAGGGTTTCAGCATGCTGAAACCCTACATGCCGACGAATCGGATCCGAAGCCTTGGAGGATCCGACGAGGAGGCACATAGCCGGGCAGCGAGGAACTGGCGGCGCAGCGCTTTCTCTTGCCCCGCATTCGAGCGAAGCTCGTAGTGCGGGGTTGATCCTTTCTTTGTCGCCCTGACAAAGAAAGGACAAATGAGAATCAGAGCAACCATCACTCCGCCCGATCCCCTTTTCCCATCGAAATTGACGACGGACACCCCCGCTGAAACACGCACCGCTCACACTTCCTATTCCTCGCGGTGCACACCGCTCTGCCATGACTGATGAAGAGCGCATTCATCCTACCCCACTCCTTGCGCGGAAAGAGCTTCATCAGGTCATGCTCGATCTTCTCCTGCGCGTGATGTTTGGAAAGACCGAGCCGAAGCGCCAGACGCATCACGTGCGTATCCGTCGCGATACCCTCGTTCAAGCCGAATGCACCATACAGCACGATTGCCGCAGTCTTGCGACCCACTCCCGGCAACGCCGTGAGTGCCTCCATGGTTCGAGGGACTCTTCCGCGATGTTCCTCCCGGATCTTGCCACAGAGTCCATGGATGTACGTGGCCTTACTATGGAACGTACCGCAGGAATGAATAAGGCGTTCTAACTCCTTTCTGGGAAGCTCCACATAATCTTGCACTGTACGACAACGCGCGAAGAGTGTGGGCGTCACACGATTCACCTGCGCATCCGTACAGCGCGCACTTAACACCGTTGCCACAAGCAGATCCAAAGGCGTGCGCCACCGCAGGAACGAGCGCGGCGGACGGTAGAGCTTCTTGAGGGCACGGAGGACGGTGATAGGCAAGGGATGTTCCACGAATAAGAATATTGGAATATGAGAATAATAGAATATCAGGAAAACCAAGTCCGATGCAGTTCCCCCATACTCCAACATTCTAATATTCGAATACTCCGTATCACGTCCCGAGCACTCCCATCACAACGTCAAGATCACTGTCTGGCGCAGCCGCACTCTTCCGCTATAGTCGGCTCCCATGCTTCCTGCATTCACCGTTTTCGATGTCGAAACGACCGGCTTGGACCCCCGCCAAGGGCATCGCATTCTGGAAATCGCCGGCGTACGCGTGGAGAACGGAATCATCCGACAAGAGAGCGCTTTCTCGCAGTTTGTTAATCCGGAACGGACCATCCCGTGGGAGGCCAAGCAGGTGAATCACATCAAGGACGAGGACGTGACAAGCGCCCCCACCATCGATCAAGTGCTTCCTGCTTTTCTTCGCTTTGCGGAGGGATCGGCGCTTGTGGCGCACAATGCCGCATTCGATCTTGGATTTCTGGAATGTGAGAAAGAATGCTGCTGGGGATACATCGACCTGCCGGAGAGTTTCTGCACCATGAGACTCAGCCAGTCGATCTTTCCACATGAATTCCGACACAACCTGGATGTGGTTGCACAACGGTTGGGTATCACTCCGCCGACAGACAGGCACCGCGCGCTACCCGATGTCCTTATGACGGCACAAGCGCTGTTGAAAATGTTGGAGATCGGCAAAATCCAAACACTGGAAGATCTGCGAAAGCGCTCCGGAGCCCGGCAACTCTCACGAGCCTGAACATTACGCAAGCCTGCGTACGCGACTGCGCATCTGCCATCCGATCTGTCGCAAGCGCGGCAAGATCATGGAGCTGTGCTTCTCCTTTGGTGGCAACGACGCCATGGTGATGCGCACCTCATTGCCATCCACAGTCCCCACGTAAACAGCCGTGCTCCCCTGCTGACGGCGGATGAAGCGATCACCATGAACCGCATGGGTCGCACTCCTGCGAGAGGAACGACTTTCACCGCGTGAAGACGATGAAAAAAATGATCGAGATGCCCATGCGAATATCCGTTTTATCCAAGGCGAATCCTTGGAGGTATGCCCTCCATACGAAACTACAGGCTGCTTAATGATAATACGCTCCTCATGCCGATCCTCTTGAGGCACAGTGGTCGTGACATTCTGACGGCGCATGAAAAAGCGATCACCATGAACCGCATGCGCAGCACTCCTGCGAAAAGAAGAGCTCTGATCGTGAACGGAGGAAGAGGATTGGAATACCCGTGCGAATATCCTTTTTCTCCAAGATGGGCGTGACGGTTCATGCCGTTCACGAAAAGACGTGAACTCCTTGGAGTTACGCATATCATTTTTATTCTCCTGACGGGCAGAATGAATCATAGCATCCTCACGACGCGCACTCTCTCGCTTGCGATTCTCCAAGTACTCAGTGGAGCGCTTCAAAGAGCGAGATTGCGCACCCCAGCGCACTGCTGCCAGAGACGGAAAAATGCGCGCCACCCAACGAACAATGGCCCGCAAGAGCGAGAGAATGTTCCTGACTACAGAAGAAAGAATTGCATCAAGAGCACGCAATATTCTGAAAGTTGCAGATCGCATTCCTCTCAAAAGATCTCGGAGCACAAGCCCGATACCGCGGAAAAAAAGCATACGAAGCGATTTCATTGCACCGGCAAGCACGCGATTAAAAGCTGCAAGACCCTGTCGTGCGAGCAAACGTGCTGCTTTTAAGATATGCCTCAGAACGGAGGCGGCACCTCGAATGGAAATTCGTCGGAGAGCGCTGATCACTTGTATGACAATTTTTGCGAGTGCGTCCAGAGCCGATCGGATAAACGTGACGACAAGACGGACCAATGATGCAACGCCCAAACGAATACGCTTAAAAAGTGCGCGAAAAGCCGGCAAGAACGATCGAAACGATGATCGCAGAGCTTTGAAAACATGGAGCAAGGTCAAAGAAAAAGATTGCCCCAGGCGACGAAGGGCATCAATCGCATCGCTGAGTATCGAACGCATGTTCTTCAGAAATCCGAGGAGCATGGAAGATCGCTCAAGTGACCGAAACCCGGAACGTACCGCTTCACCCGCGGAGCGCAGAAGCGAGCGAACGGCAGAGAACGCCATCTGCAAGAGATTGGCGCAAGACACAATGACAAATAGGGCCAATGGACCAATTGCGATAAGGATCTGAAAGAGAAAAACCAGCAGCGCTCCGATCGCCAAAAAGGGAGCGATAAGCAGCCCGATCAAAGCGGAGAAGAGCGTATTTCCATCACCATCGTCATTATGGGACTTCATGTCACCGGACCCCGGATCACTGACAAGGACCCAAACAATGACCGCAAAACAGCTAAGGGAGAGGACCTGAAACACTTAATAATAATACAATATTATATATATTTGTCAATTATCATCTCCTTCTGTAGAATAGGCTTGCTTTGGCAATTCTCCCCATCCTGACAGGCGCAGAGAACCCCATTCTTCGCCGTAAGGCATCAAAGGTGGAAAAGGTCACCAAGGAGATCAAGAAGTTGATCGCCGACATGCGCGAAACCGTAAAGGATGAGGACGGCGCGGGCATCGCGGCTCCGCAGGTGGGCCAATCGCTGCGGCTGTGTCTGGCGATGATCGGAGGGAAGATGATCGCACTCATCAACCCAACTTTTACATGGATGAGCGCAGAGACTTCTACCGATGAGGAAGGATGTCTGAGTCTGCCGGGCATCACCGTCGCAGTCACGCGTCCCGTGAGCCTGATTCTCACCTACACCGATGAGAAGGGCACCACGCAGGAGCGCAAGCTCTGCGATATGGATGCACGTGTGGTGCAGCATGAAATGGACCATCTGGAAGGGCGATTGCTCGTGGATTATCTTCCTTCGCCGTTGTCCTCGATTCGTCAGCCCGCTTGAGGATTTCTCAAAGAGGAATGTTTCTCTCACTCCATATACTCCACAACGAGAGAATCAGCTTGTTTTTTGAACCTTTCTGCAAACCGTTTACGTGCAACCCATAACCTGCGTTTTGCCGTTCCCAGAGGAATGCCCTCAGGATGTTTTTCTGTCTTTATAGCAGCGGCTATCTGCAAGTCAGTCATGCCATCAATATATCGGAAGGTAAGAGCTTCTTTGTCCATGGGATCGAGCGAATCCAATACGGCATGTACGGCACGTTGCCGCTCTGAATTCAAAATATGACTGACGGGATTTCCATCGGGTGCAGGGGCTAAGTCCGGCCGTTCGTCAAAATCGACATACGTTAACCGACTATCGCGACTTCTATGATCACTGACAACCATATAGAAAAGCATCTTCCAGAGCCACGAACGAAAGCGGCGCGGGTCCACGATGGTCGTGGATTTTCCGAATACTTTTTTCCATGCCTCCTGCGCAAGATCCTCCGCGCGCGCATAGTCCACCCCGGAAACATGCTGCAGAAAATAACGCAAAATGAGCGGCTGGTATTTCTTCACCAAGCCTGATCCATCACCGGACTGAAAGGCGGCAAGAAGCCTGGCATCCTCCTCTTTGCCATCCAAGACCTCAGCGTGCCGATCGGCAATTTCGCAGTCAGGAACCATCTTTTAATAAGATACATCATTTAATGATATAGTCAATTTGTTCTCTTCCATTTGCCTACAAGCGTTTTTGACCGCTACTCTGCTCCCATGCCAACATTGGAAGTTATTATCGGACTGGAGGTTCATGCTCAAATGAATACTTTGACCAAGATGTTCTGCGGGTGCAATAACGATGCCTTCGGCAAGGCGCCCAACGTTACGGTCTGCCCGATCTGCATGGGATTCCCGGGAACGCTCCCTGTGCCCAACAAGGAGGCGATTGCCAAAGCCGTGCGCGCGTCGCTGGCGATCGGATGCACAGTTGCTTCGGATTGCCACTTCGATCGCAAACACTACTTCTACCCCGATCTCCCCGCGGGGTTCCAAATCTCGCAGTACGACTTCCCGCTCTCCAAGGGAGGAGCAGTGGAATTCGACCTCACCGATGCGAGCGGGAATGTGACCGGCGAGCGCACGTGCCGCATCACGCGGCTGCATATGGAGAACGATGCCGGCAAGCTCACGCACCGCGGAGATCGAACTTTGTGTGACTACAACCGCGCGGGGACCCCCCTCATGGAGATCGTGACGGAACCGGATCTGCGCTCGGCCGAAGACGCCGTGGCATTCGCCCAGGAACTGCGACGCATCCTCATCGCCGTAGGCTCCAGCGATGCCGATATGTTCAAAGGCATGATGCGATTTGATGCGTCGATTTCGCTCAGGGAAAAAGGAACAACCAAACTGAATCCCAGGAGTGAAATTAAGAATTTGAACTCCTTCAAGTCACTGGAGAAAGCACTGCAGTATGAGGAGAAACGTCTGCGCACCTTATGGGAGAAGGATGGCGGCCCGCTCAAGCATGACATCACCGTGGGCTGGCTGGATGATGAGGAGAAGACACGCTTGCTGCGTGAGAAAGAAACCGCCGACGACTACCGCTACTTCCCCGAACCGGATCTGCCGCCGCTGCACTTTGAGGCCGCTGAGATTGAAGAGGTGCGCAAGACGCTGCCGCCGCTCCCCCGCGCGGAGAAGAAGAAACTATCCGAGTTGGGGCTCACGCAAGCGGAAGCTGAGCAACTCAACGCCAATGCCGACCTCAAGGAAATCTACGATGCGGTCCTTGCGCGCATGAAGGATCCCAAGCGCACCTCAGGGCTCGTGATTACGCAGCTCACCGGTTTCTTAAACGCCGCTGGGAAGACCGTGCGCCAGGGCCCGGGCAAGCAAGCCATGCTCGATTTGGTGGAGGCGATCGAATCCGGAAAGATTTCCGGCAGCAAAGGGAAGGAGGTCTTAGAGAAGATGGTCGAAACAGGGAAGTCGGCCCCTCAAATCATCGAGGAAGAAGGACTTGGCCAGATCACCGACGATTCCGCACTGGAAGCACTCGTCGAAAAGGCAATCTCCGCCAATCCCAAGGCCATCGAATCCTTTAAGAAGGGAAAGACACAGGCTCTGGGCGCCATCGTAGGATGGGTCATGAAGGAGACAAAGGGCCAGGCGCATCCTGAGAAGGTGAATGGGATCCTCTTGAAGAAGATCGCATGAGCACGCAGGCTCGCCGCCTTGAGCGCAATCTCCGGCTCCTCAAGTGGCTGAGCATCGATGAGACACTCTTCGCCTCCGCAGTCATCATCGCGTTCGAGCTCCATACCGTGGGGCTCTCACTCGCACAGGTGCTTCTGGGCGAATCGATTTTTGCGCTCACCATCATCCTGGTGGATATCCCCACGAGCGTATTTTCCGATCTGATCAATCGCAAGGCATCTTTCATCATTGCGGAGTTGTGCTTACTCATCGGAGTAACCGGCCTGGCCTTTGCCCAGAATTTTCTCTGGATTATCGGCACACAAATTGTGTGGGGCATCGGAGTGGCGGCTCTCTCCGGCACGGATTCCGCCATGCTCTACGACACATTGAAATCCCTCAAGCGCGAAGAGGAACATCGGGCGATCCTGGGGAAAATCGAGGGATTCTCCCTGATCGCCATTGCGCTGGGGCAGATCCTGAGCGGATTCATCGGTGCATGGGATCTGCGCTTTGCGGTCAAGCTCTGCATTCTTGTGCCTGTCATCAAGCTCATTCTTATTTTGTTCCTGGAGGAACCGCCCCGGAAACCGCATCCAAATGCCCATGAACCTTTCACACATCTCTTCCGCACTCTGCGTTGGTTTGGAACCCAGAGAACGCTCGTGCTGCTTGTCCTGGCAAGCATGACCGCCTCACTCGGTGGCAAGATCGCCGTCCAAACGTTCAATCCGTACTTGGAATTGGTCAAAGTTCCAATCATCTACTGGGGATTCCTGATGGCGGGCTTCAATGTCTTTGGAGCGGTGATCGCCCGCAATGCCCATACGATTCAAAAGAGACTGGGGTCGCTCAGATCATTCATTCTGATCTTTGCCACGGAGGCCGGAGGATTCTTCTTGATGGCCAAACTCCACCCGTTTTTCTTTGCGGCGCTTCTGCCCTTTGCATTCTGGAGCTTCATTTCCTTCCGCAAAATTTTCTTTTCGGATGAGATCAACCGCCGCACGGAATCTCACCGCCGCGCCACCACACTCTCCGTGGAGAGCTTTGGCATCCAACTGCTCCAGATGTGCTCGCTCTCCTTCCTAGGCCTCTACGCCGATCAGGCGGGTCTTCCGGCCATGTACCTGCTCCTGGCGGCCGTGCTTGCGGTGGTGGGAGTGGGGGCGGGGGTGGGGTTGAGGAGGGCGTTTGGACTGAACCGGACATAGATGAAAGCAAGCCGAATCATCACTGATAGAATCCATCTGCTGCAACGAGATATTCATCAGCCCCTATGAAAAAGCTCCTCTCACTACTTGAAAAAGCGCTACGGGACAAATGCCACCCCGTTGTATTCATCTGCGGACACGGAGGTGTGGGCAAGACCACTTTTGCTCATGCCATCGAGCGCCTCCTGCCGAGTATCGTGATTGAATCAGATTGGTTCCTAACGCATCCGTCGCTTGTTCGGAGAAAGAAAATCGCCGATGCGCTCGCATCCAAGGATCCCGCTATCATCGAACAAGAAGAGAACCCCCAACACTGGTATGACTGGAACGCATTTACGAAAGCTGTACGAACATTCCAAATAAAGGGATCTCTAACTCTTCGAAGCGCCTGGAATCAGAAGAACGGAAAGAAGAATCTCCGCATCCGGCTGCGTTGTCCAAGGGGAAAGAATTGCCTGATTCTTTGCGAGGGTATCTATCTGCTCCATCCTCCGATACGCGCACTGGCTGATGTGGTGATTCTTCTGCACCATCCACTCACTGCTGCCCGCCAACGCGCCGAACAACGAGATGCTCACCGTAGCGATCCGGCGTATCTCTCCTGGAAGGCAACGCTCCTGAAGAAATACGACATTCCATACTTCAAGAAATACCAAGACAAAGCAACGATCCTGCTGAAGACGAACGAGATACCCAGTACCCCCTAATCCCCAATACACCAATCCCTAATCCCTCATCAGGCTTTCTTCATATACTCCCCCGTCTCCGTATTCACCTTCACACGATCCCCCTCCTGCAGGAAGAGCGGAACGTTCACTACAAGCCCGCTCTCCAGCGTGGCCGGCTTGGTACCACCGGTGGCCGTATCGCCCTTCACACCGGGAATGGTCTCCACGATCTTTAAGTCCACCGTGGAAGGCAGCTGAATGCCGATGGGGTTCTCTTCGAACATCAGGGCATCCACCTCTCCCCCTTCGACCAGGTACAGCACAAGATCTCCAAGTGTCTCTTTGTTGATGAAGAACTGATCGTAGCTCTGCAAATCCATGAAGGTGTACTGCTCGCCATCACTGAAGAGGTACTGCACGTGGCGATGGCCAATGTCGGCCGGCTCCACCTGCTCACTGCCCTGGAAGTTCTTCTGGATCACCGCACCCGTCTTAAGGTTCTTGAGTTTACACTGCATGTTGGCCTTGCTCTGGCTCTTGCGACCGAACTGCGAAGAAACAATGAGGTAAGGAATCCCATCGAGTTGAATGGCGCGGCCGGGCTTGAGTTCGGTGATGACGTACATGGAAGCAGTGTGTCCGACGAGGCGTGATGTCGTCAAGGATGGGACAAAGAATATTGGAGTATTTGAGTAATAGAATATTAGAACATGAAGCCATTTCTTGGTTCCCTAATACTCCAATACTCTAGTATTCCAATACTCCAATACTCCAAAATCAACACCCTCACTCCACCATCAACCCCAATACGCTCACTGCTCAGAAGCCCTCTGCCACCCGAGCTTCATAATCTCTTGCCGTACGCGCTCAGGGAAATTCTCCGGCCCTCCGGGAAGAGCAAAGTACAGACGTCGCAGGATGCGGCCATGGTCGGGGTTATCCTCCAATGACTTAATCTCTTGAGAGAACTGATTCAGGCGCGCCTGGGTGAGATGATAGACAAAGATACGCTGCTTGATACCGGCAACCAAAATCTGAAGATCTTCCTCGTTTAAGATCGGTGCAATATCTTCCGCAGGCAGGTAGGACATGATCTGCTGCAGCAGGATGGGATCCACCTTCTGTATCTGCCCCAACACCTCTTGCTTCTTCATGGAAAGAGAAAGCGCTGCTAGCATGGCAGCGGACTGCCTGCGTACATCCGGCTTCAGTTCCAGAGCCTGAGCAGTCTTAAGAATCTGAATCTGCGGTTGCAACTGAGCCCATACCTCGGACAAAGCCTGAAGATTGCCGCTGTCGATGGTTTGTGTGAGCGTGGTGAGAGCATCCAAAAGGAGGCCTCCACGCACATCCTCGCCAGCCACCACTCCATTAGAAAGCTCCGTACTCGTCTCGAGCACGGCCTTTTTAAGGATATAGCCTTCATCACTCGGCAGCATCGCCGAGATATCACTGGTATTCTGCGCGACAACTTGCTTCAGAAGGAACTGTGCGAGTGTGGCATCGCCCGATCCCGTGGCCAGCGCCACAAGCGTGGAGCGATATTCCTCCAATGGAACGGCAACTGCCCCCGTCTGCCCGTTGGCCAGAAGAGCGGCGGCTTCCGTAAGACGGGTATCGGCTTGCTGGATTTGCTTCTGAATCTTGGCTTCTTCTCCAATGGTAAGGAAAAGATCCACTGCTTCCACCGCGCGCTTGACCGGATAGAGCGTGGAAGTGGGAAGAATCCGCGCGCGTTGGGCCATCCGCGCCTGCTGCAGGGCTGCAATTTCCTGACGATGAATGGCATCCAGTGTCAGGTTGCCCTCAACCCAATCGGAACCATATTCCTCTCGCACAATCTTGAGCACGGCAGAAATACCGGACTCCCGAAGCGTCATCGTTTCTCCTGCCACAAGAGTTGTATCACCTCCATCGCGCGCGACCTGTGCGCGACGATCGTAAACCTGCACCTGCATAGACTTCTCTCCACTGATGGAAACGCTCCCCTCCTGCACGGTGATCAGCCCCACGGGCGAGAAAACGGTGATGCCGCGCAGAGAGGCCGGAACCAACCCTTGCATCCAAATGCGTCCGGTGTAGACCGAAAGCGTGGGGACGATCTCGCCTGCGGGCTCCGCCCGATCAGAGAGATCGACCAAGTCCACCATCGTGGAATGATCCAGACGAACGACTCCGTCGTCTCCCAATGTGATGCTGGCCTGACCGTCGGCTCCGGTGCGAATACGCATCCCTGCACGGAGCGATACCTCCTCGGTTACCGGCTCCCAGACGGAATCTAAGAGAATAGAAACCTCTCCGTGCGGAAGAAGCATCGATTCCGAACCTGCCACAGTTTGCGGAGTCATTAAAAGGCGCGGACTCAGCTGCATCACAAAAACGACGAGCACCGCGGCCGCTACCCACTTCATGCCCCAGAATAGGCTGCGGCTGCGCTGCATAGGTTGGAGCTGAGGCGAAAGCCGAAACCACAACGAACGATCCAGCCCCTCGGGGATCACAAGCCACGCACGCAGAGAAGTAAGAACGGAGTGCGCCCGCGTGGAAACAAGGGAGGCGGAGATCCGCTCCCAGATGATTCGCTTGGACTGCGTAGTTGGTGTGAGGAGTGCCTTGGTAGCGCGCAGTGCCTCCGGCGCCGCAACCCTGTTCTGCAGGCGCATACGAATACGATCCCGGGCGCCCGGGGAGGGCGTCAGGTCCTGCTGGAGCCTGCGAAGAAGATCCTCAGAAAGCATGTCGCATCAGGTAAAACGGGGAAAAGGCGCTTTTGTTACAGCAAACGCCCACGCATTGTGCGTACTCCTCTCCACCCACCGGGGGGAGAGGGCTGGGTGAGGGGGGCAGGGCAAAATTACAGCATTCCACGGGCTTCAGGGGGAAGGAGGGATTCCAATTTTTCCAAGGCGCGGAACTTGAGCACCCGCACAGTGCCTTCGCGCATCTTGAGTGTCCGGGCGATTTCGCCGATCGGCAGATCCGCCATGTACGACAGGAGCAAAATGTCGCGATAACGCTTGGGCAGGCGATCCATGGCCTCGCGTACCACCCGGAGCACGTCTGCGCGCTTGGCGCCGGTATCGGCGTGATTGAGTTCGTCGGGATCGCGAAGATCCTCGGGCACTTCCACGGTCTCGCGCTTACTGCGGTACGCATCGATCACCTCATGGCGCGCAATGCGGAAGAGCCACGCTGCAAAGGGAACGCCCGCACGCTCCTCGTACGTCGCGAGCTTCTGCCACACTTTGACGAAAATATCCGCCACCATGTCTTCCGCCATCTCCTTCTCAAACCGGAACGCGGCATAGCGGTACACTTGCGGAAAGAAGTGATCGTAGAGCGCGCTGAACGCCTGCGTATCGCCGTCCTGCGCCTTGCGGACCAGGGAGAGGATTTCGGGCTCGGTGGGGGGGATCGAATCAGACACGGGAATACGAATGGAGACTGCCAGTATAGTAGGGAATTGAAAGCAAAAGTTTGACATTGAATGTTTTATACTTAAAATATTATTATTCCCATAACAAGGCAATGGTATCCCCTCGTTGCGTTCCACCGGATCCCAGTAATAGAAACGAATTGGATGTTGTACGTCTCGTACTGCAGATTGAAAGTGGTGCGTATGACTCGCGGGGCCTTCCATCGAACGAGCGCATGCAAAGCATCATTGAAGATGATCTGCTCAACTGTCGTCCTGAATTTCGCAAAAGTCTGATAACCGTGTTGATCCCTGATTATGAAGCCGAAGCGAGAGAACAGCCAACGGTCACGACGGGGGTTGATAGTATGAACGATGAAGGTCAAATTCGTCACGATCAGAAAGCTTCGCGTGCCTTCGATGCATCAACACGACGAACAAAAGGGATGTTTGCCGCATTGCTGCGACAAGCAGCCGGCCCATCGAATGAAGACCCATCTTCCTGATCCAGCCCCACCCACATCCAAATCGCAAATAGCAAATCAAGAAATCGTAAATCTTCTCTCACTCCCACTCAATGGTCGCCGGTGGCTTACTCGTCAGATCGTAGAACACACAATCGATTCCTTTGAGCTGCATGATGCGCTCCGTCATGCGTTTGAGCACATCTTCCGGAATGGCGGCGGACCGCGCCGTCATGGCCTCCTGCGATTCCACCGGACGCAGCACAATCGATTGGCCACCGGAAGTATGTCCAAAGGGGAGAAGGACCACCGGGAACTGCCAGATCTTCTCGTACAGATCGGCGCGGCGCATTTCCTCAGTCACGATGGCATCGGCTTCCCGCAGCAGATCGGCGCGCTGCCGCGTGATGGCCCCGGGGGAGAAGACAAACGGGCGCGGTTCGGACGCCGACGTGCAAAGGAGCACGCGGTTGAACTCGCGACGGCGATTGGGGATTTCCGTGGCGAACCTCCAGAGTTGATCCTCCACGCGCAGAGGTTCTGACGAGTAGAGGGCAAGCGCATGCCGATACGTGCGGCCGTCGCCCTGCACTCCCACGCTCCTCACGGGCAGCACGGCCCATCCCCCGCCCCAGCGCTTGATGCCCACATCGTCCACCGTGAGGACATCCGGTTTGTCCGCACACAGAATCCGCACGCCCAAACCCGGCCCCGGGAAGGGATGACGCCAAACGAACGCGTGAGGTAACCCCAGCTCCTCACCCAATGCACGCACTTCATCTTTATAGAGCTCCTTGAGCGGCTCAATGAGCAGCCCCTTCTTCATCATCTCTTGGATGGCAGGAACGCGGTTGTGGTGCGTCTTAATATGATCGGCGTGCTTGGTGCCCTTGGATTCGATGGTATCCGGATAGATGGTCCCCTGCCCCAGCATCCACCCCTCAGAGGATGTCAGCCCCAGGTCTTCACTCACGCGCTTCTGCACGGCCAGGAACGTATCGCCGATGATGCGGCGCTTCTGTTCGGGATCGATGACACCCTGCAAGTTTTTGAAGAACTCCTCGGATGCATCCTCAATGCGTAAATTGGAAACGCCCAATCGCTCGAACGCCGTGCGAATCTCCGTCACTTCTCCTTTGCGCATAAGACCGGTATCGATCAAGAGCCCCTGCACACGGTTGGCTCCCAATACTTCATTCAGGAGCGTGAACGCCACGGTGGAATCCACGCCGCCCGAAACCAGCATGAAGACACGCCGATCCTTCACCTGCTCCATGATTTCTTCTCCAATGCGCTGGGCGAAGCCTTCGACGGACCAGGGGGTGGCGGGGCAAAGTGCGACAAACCTCTTGAGGATATCCATACCGTGTTCCGTGTGCGTGACCTCGGGGTGAAACTGCACTGCAAAGAACTTGCGCACCGGATCTTCAAAGGCAGCATGGGAACAAGTATCGGACGTTGCGGTGATTGTAAATCCGGCAGGCAATGTTTCGGCCTCGTCTCCATGTGACATCCACACCGTGCACCGCTCGCCGCAATCCTGGAGCAGCATTCCTCCTTCCTTCTCCGGGTGGATCTCGGTTTGTCCGTACTCCTTCACCGTTCCCGGCTTCACTTGGCCTCCCAGCGTCTTGGTCATCCAATGCAAGCCGTAGCAGATACCAAGCACCGGAATACCGAGTGTGAAAATCTTGGGATCGGCAGTGGGGCTTCCCGCATCGTACACACTCTGCGGACCGCCGGAGAGGATAATGCCAGCTGCGTGCTTAAGAGACTTCGCCGAAGTGGCCGGATCGCAGATTTCCGAAAATGCTCCCAGGCTGCGCACCCGCCGTGCAATCAAATGCGCGTACTGTCCGCCAAAGTCGAGGATGACGATGGGGCGGCGTACGGCGTTCTTCGGCATGGAGACAGCATAACTCGAGTGCCGTTGACAACCAAATGCCTCCGGAGGAGCATTGCAGACCAATGACAAGAAATACCCCCTCCGCACCCCCTGAGGCACCTCATCAGGCTCCAGCCAGAAAAAGCCACAGAGAATGGCTGGAGGATTTTATTCACTACGCTGCCTTTAAGACAGCCGAGTTGTGTGACACAACAAAGGCAACTGAGGTAGAACAAAGATTAAATCTCTTCGCCCAGGGACTGAGAAGTTGCTTTGCACATTTCAAGGTGCCCGTGAAAGATGTTGCACAGCGGTCGCAGGATCCCGCTCTATTCAAAGTATCCGTCTTTGAGTTTCTGGATGGAGCTGAGCCGAACGACGCAATCATTGCACGTATGCGCGGCATGCGCGATTACGCCCGTGCCCTGCTCGCTCATTTGCGAGAGCAAGACCAAAAAGCCGGCGACACCCGCATCACTCAGACAAACCAGGCTGCTCAAGAAACCGATGGAGCAAGTGATGGCGGTTCAGAAGATGTGCGCGCACCGGAAAATGCCACGGATGACTTCATCACGGGGTGATCTTTGGCTGAACGAGGGGAAGCGCTACAGCTGCAAGCAACCACACTGTGACCGCCACGGCGCTGTCTTCCCAGGAATGCAACACAAGCGCGGCGATGCTGATACCAAGGAAAGCGAGGAATACCACCGACGCGAGTTCCCGAGTTCCCGAGTTCTTAAGTTCCCGAGCCAATCGCAGAAGAAGGAACACCGTCAGAGCCACAAACAAGATAAAGCCCACAACACCCATTTCGACGCCGATCTGCAAATACCAATTCTCCGGCAAAAACGGGCAGCGGCAGACGTGATCCAAGGGCTGAACCTGCGTGGTCCCCAGGAATACACAGAGCGTAGGGGTGGTCTTGGCCCAACCGGGATCATCTTGAGGGCGCAAAAATACGCACGTCTCACTCACGCGATTGGATGCGGGACCCGCAGACCCCAGCCCCATGCCGAGCGGATGAGAGATCATGCGCCCGATCGCCTGCAGCGGACGGACCAAGTGTCCGCGCGAAGAGGAGAGGCGGAAGAAGACGGAGGGGAAGAGCAGCGTCACGATCACCGTAAGGAACATAACGATAAGTGCACCCCCGAGCATCGCTCTCTTAAGGAGATGACGAGGAACGCTCCCGCTTACTTTTACAAAGACCATTACCACCGCTGCGATCCACGCCGAACGTGAAAATGATAAAAACAAAACAGTAACAATCAAAAACATACAAACAACCAACAGCCAACGGGATGGCACCGCACGCCATCCCTCGACTGCGCTCGGGACAAGCGGGGGAAGCGGCCTGCCCTGAGCGAGCGCAGCGAGTCGAAGGGAGCGCTTCTCTTTGCTACTTTCTCTTGTCGCCCTGACAAGAGAAAGTAGAAGGGCAAAAGGAATGAGCATCCAGAGCCCCAACTGATTCGGCCCACTCATCGTGCTCTGAACCCGCCGCAACGCCGTTTCACTCACTTGCTGGAACGCCGCCAGGGGGCCCGCGGCAAAGTACAGGGAGTGCGCCGGTCCGTACCCCAGCCACTGAAAGAACGCCGTCGGCAGAAACACGGTGAGAATACCGTACGCGGCGACAAGGGCGCCGACCGCGAGAAGGACGTTGACCACCGCGTGTTGAAATCGCTGCGACCACTCCACTCTTCGGGCGATGAAAAAGCCGACGATCGGGAGAAAATCATACTTGAATCCCAGCGCAGCCAGTTTCCAATCCCCATGCGCGAACACCGTCACCACCGCTCCAAGGAGCAGCAAGAAAAGAACCAATACATCAATGGCATCCGTGCGTAATACGGAATACGAAATACGTAATACGCGCTCCCGGGAAGTAAATAATTCCACAACCATCAACAAAAGAATCACTCCCAAAAGCCCCTCCTTCCACACTGCCAAAACCGCAAGAGGCGCATGCCCTTTGCCCGCAATAAGCTTAGTTGAAACGGTGACCAGAAACGCATGGAATGGCAGAAGGGCCAAGAGGACGAGCGTGAGCCGTTCGCGGAAAGTTTGAAGCATAGGGGAAATCATGCGCATTGTAGTGGATTTCTACCCGCTGAGGTTACAGAATGTCGCTCCTATGGAAACCGCTCCCCCAACAACACTCGAACCGCAAACAATGGATTGCTTCCTTTTTGAATTCAGCGACGCTGACGAGCGAACGTTCGAAGAGCGTTTCCAAGAATTCCGACAATCTCTCCAAGATGATCCGGAGAATAGATTGATCCATGCAATGCGAAGGGACCTATACGATCGTCCGGATTTACAGGAAATCCTCACCCCTGCTTTGGAACTTGGATGGAGCCGCATGGTTACCGCGTTGACATGTGAAGATTGGAAAGAAGCCTACGATGACCTCCCGCGATTATGTCGAGAGGCACAGGAGAATCACAAGCGCATAAAGATCGAAAGTGCTGCAGATATCCGTCACTTCCGTTGGCAGCAGGAGAATCCGTACGCGGCACGCGTAAAGAGGATGATGGTATCGCCCATTGCCTACCTGCGTGAAGTCCTGGGCGGCTCAGAGCGCTAAACGCTCTTCATCGGACCGGAACACCTCTCCTTTTTTGAGGACCTGCTCCACCGCATCGATACACTTGGCACTCACATTCTTGCCATAGAGCTTAGACGCCTTGCGCATCTCTTTGTTATCCCACGCATACTCGATCAGGCTCTTCACCATCTTCGAATCGATCGGCGGCGCGATGAGGTTGCCTCCCGCCATGGCCGATTCGCTGCGATCGGACCCAAAGCGCAGCGTGACGCACGGAATACCCATGGCATTCATTTCCTCCTGCATGGAGCCGCTGTCCGTGGCGCACACCGAGGCCTTGGTCATGGCAGCCATCACATCCACGTACTCGGCCCAAACGGGAGAGTAGATGAAATTCTTGTACTTCTTGGCCAGAGCTTCCACATCCTTCTTCATGCCCAGACGCTCGAACGCCTTCTCCGTCTGGATCATGGTGATGAGCAAGACGTTGCGACCGTCTTTGATGAGCGAAACCATGGCATCGTAGAGAGTCATGAAGCGCCGATCCGATCCGCAATTTTCCCTGCGATGAATACAGAACCGCACGAAGTCGCCCTTGGCCAGGAGCGGGAAGCGCTCGAAAATGGCGGATGTCTTGATGCGCGATTGCGCCTCATTTACCGCGTCCACCACGGAATTGCCCACCATGAAAATGCGATCCTCGGGGAACCCCTCGCCGAGCATGAACTCACGATCCAGTTCCACGGGAGCCAGATGCACACCCGTGGCGGCTTCGCTACAGCGCGTGTTGAACTGCTCGGGATACGGCTCCAGGCTCCCCCGTTCCCAGTTGTTGCGATCCTGAAGAAATTGGTGCCATTTTTTCACATCGAATGAGCCCGTATCTTGTATATCGAATTTCGTATTACGTATTTTCTTCTTGCTGGATACGAAATACGACATACCGAATACCGAATACCGTGGTGTTAAGGTACGGATGCCAGCCTCAACATGAACGGATGAAAAGCCCTGGCAGAAACCGGCATTACCGGCCGCCATGGCCGTGGTCGTGTCGCCATGAATGTAGGGGATCACGACCTTGCCCGCTTTTTTAAGCTCGCCGATCACAAACCCCAGCCGCCCGATGATCTGGCTCACGATCTCGTGCATCTCTCCACGAACATTGAGATTGAAATCAGGCTCCGCGCCGTACTCCTTGAGCATGCCACCGCTCAGATTTTCACTGTAATGCTGTCCCGTATGTCCGAGCAGGACGAAGTGCCCGCGCTTCTTCAATTCAAAGTAGAGCGGCAGCTGTTTGATGATATCCGGCTTGGTGGCGATCATGATCAGGTGCACGTGGCGCTCCGTGGCCGCAGCCAGATCAGCGAAGAATGTCTTGGACCGGTAGGTGATCTCTTCCATATGCCCTGCAGCATAGCGGTCAAGGACCACGAAAAAAACCGGAATAGCCAAGCGGATGCACCGCCTCCGTCACCGCATCTCCTTAGGCACCGCTATCCCCATGATCTTCAGACAGAGTGGGGCAATGTCCTTCAGTCCTTTCATGCCCTTGAGATCCCCGGAAGATGTGACGGATGCGGTATGCACAAAGGTCTGCACGGGGCTGGACGTATGGCTGGGATTGGCGGTGACGCCGTCTTCCAGGAGCATGATCTCGGCATTGCCGTGATCCGCCGTGACGATCCAGTCGTACCCCGCCTGCTCCAGCGCCGGCAGAACTTTGGCCAGATTCTGATCGACCGTCTCACACGCCACGATCGCCGCATCCAACTTGCCGCCGTGTCCCACGAGGTCGGGATTGGCATAGTTCACCACCATCAGATCGTACTTCCCCAGGTTATCGATGACGGTCTTGGTCACGCCCTCCGCACTCATCTGCGGGGCCGAGGCGAAGTTGGGAACCTTGGGTGATTCGATGAGGATGCGATCCTCGCCGGGGTACGGCTCATGGCGCTGCGCGTTAAAGAAGAACGTAATGTGCGCAAACTTATCGGTCTCGCCGACTCGCAGCTGTTTCAGGCCGGCCTTGGAAACCAATTCCCCGAGCGTGTTCTGCACTTCCGTCGCAGGGAACGCCACAGGAAGGTGATCGGAGTACGGACCCATGCAGGTGACATCGGTCACGCGGACGGGGCGGGCGAACTCGTGAAAGTCTTCCTCTTCCAACGCACGAACGATCTGAATCTCACGATCGGATCGGAAGTTCACGATCACTACGGCATCCTCCGGACGCATGGGCGCAAAGTCAGGGGTCTTGAGCGGACGGATGTAGTAGTCGGTCTTCTCTTTATCCGGCGCTTTGGCGTACCAATCCGCGGCCGCCTTCCCCAAATCATCCACCGTCTCGCCCGTGCCGAGAGCGAAGAGATCATAAGCGAGCTTGGTGCGCGCGACGTACTGCCGGTCGCGGTCCATGGCGAAGTAGCGGCCCACGAGCGAGGCAACTTTGACGCGGGGAAACCGCCTGAGGACGCTCTTGAACCCCTCGTAATCTTTAGCAAACTGTTGCTCGGGCACGTCGCGACCGTCGCCGACCAGGTGCAGGAGTACGCGCGGCACCTTGCGGTCCTCCGCCATCTTCATCATCGCCACCAGATGATCGATGTGCCCGTGCACGCCCCCGTAGGAAAAGATCACCTCCAGGTGCAGGACGGATTTCTTCTCCCGCGCACGATCGCAGGCGCTCGTGAGAACGGGATTTTTGAAAAACGACTCGCTCTTGATGGCCTGATTGATCTCTTCCAGCGGCTGCCAGACGATGCGCCCCGCACCGAGCGTGAGGTGTCCCGGCTCGCTGGCGCCCTGCTGCCCCTCGGGCAACCCCACGGCATTGCCGGAAGCCTGCATAATCACATTGGGCACTTCCTTCTCGAGCTTCGTCACTGTAGGCATCTTGGCCAGCGTGCGCGCATTGCCCGGTCCGGGCGGCGCCACGCCGAATCCATCCAGAATGATGAGAGCAAGACGTTTCATGTGCTCCAGCGTACCCGAATCCGACGCAACGCACGAGGCGGGAGGGTACGCACGGCATCCACTTGCGCTCTCATGATTCATTCGGTGTACAATTCATTCAACGTATGGACTTTCACCACGTCTCCTCTTTCCGCTTCTTCCACACCATCGGGTGGGCGGTGCTGCTGTGCGCACTCATCGTCGGCATCGCCGCCACGCTCGGCCGCGCCACATTGAACCTAAAGGCCGCGCTCACCGATAAGCCCGATATCGCCATCTACCTGCTCTTACCCGAGGAGGAAATCGGCAGGACAATGCTTCTACGTGATAAGGGGGAAGAACGTGATTACCTGGCGGAGACAAAGGATGGGCCCAAGTTGGTGCGGCTCAAGAAAGGAGAAGATCAGTGGTATGTGGAAGAGGTGCAGAAGTTACGAGAGTGAGAGTATTGGAATATTGAGGATCAAGCCTGGCGTTCATTCACTAATACTTTGATATTCTAATACTCTACTATTCTCCCTCGCATGTCCCGCGTCTTTCTCCTCGGCGTTCCCCTTGATTCCGTCACTCGGACGCAAGCTCAAGAACTGATCCGCGGATACCTGCGTGAAGAAACACAGCGGCATGTGATGACGCCCAACAATGAAATGTTGGTGGAAGCGTTCCATAATCCCCCTTTCCGAAAAATACTGAACGAGACCGCACTCAATATTCCCGATTCCGTTGGGCTCCTGAAGATGGCTCAATGGACGGGACAATCCCTTCCGGAGCGCGTGACGGGGGTGGATACCGTCACGGAACTCTGTGGGCAACTCACCGAGGAGACTCCGATCTTCCTCCTGGGAGCTGCTCCGGGCGTGGCGGAGGCTGCCGCCGAGAAACTCATGAAGAATAATCCTCGACTTAAAATTGTGGGGTGTGCAGCTGGAAGCCCACGCGATGAAGACGCACCGGTACTTCTGAATTCCATCCGCGCCGCTGCGCCGCACCTGCTCCTTGTGGCCTACGGCGCCCCCGCGCAGGACCTCTGGATCGCGAAATATTTGAAGGACTTACCCTCCGTGCGCGTAGCGATAGGCGTGGGCGGTACCTTCGATTTTCTAGCAGGAACGCGCAAACGAGCACCCAAATGGATGCAACATCTGGGATTGGAGTGGCTCTTCAGACTCATCCGAGAGCCCAGTCGCATCGGGAGGATTTGGAAGGCGGTGGCAGTGTTTCCGTGGCTGGTACTGCGCTTTGGCAAGAACACACCAAACAAGAACATCTAACAACCACAAAACAGAAACAGAACAGCCCACACATACAACACACACACACAAACCTCACGCGTAGAAGCAATATGTAACTTTTGGCGAATTTTCTGTTAGAAGTTATGCGCTGTCTGTTAGGAGGGTGACGGGGGGCTGAGGGAACCCTTCGGCTTCGCTCAGGGCGAGCCGAACAAGGTGCCTTAAGCCACCCGACAAAAAAGAGGCAGGTTCATACTCCTTAAATGAGGTAAAGATGGAAAAACTCATTCGCCTCCCACCCCATCACTTCGCTATAGTGGGCTCCCTATGCGCAAGCCACTCCTCACCATAAGCATCCTCTTCGCACTCTCTGCCTGCACTCTCCCGGTGCGCCCCACCGACGATTCATCCGCAGATTCTTCCGCTGCAGCTCTGTCATCCGCCACAAGAATTTCTTCCGTTCCTTCCGCAATCGAAGGCGAAGAAGTAGGCGAGGGCGCCCCCGCCACAGAGGAAGCAACAGAGACCGGTGCACTGATGGAGCGCCTGCTAGGAACGGGAGTCGTGGAGGTGGGATCCGCCTCCGCCCCACTCACACTCCTGATCTTCACCGAGCACCACTGCAGCTACTGCCGGCAATTCATGACAGAGCTCTTCCCGCGGCTCAAGACCGATTTCCTGGATAAAGGCACGCTCAAGATGAATATCGCCATGCTGCCCCTGCAGAAGTACCCCGCAAGCCGCGAGGCGGCACTGGGCATGATCTGCAGCGCGGCACAGGGGCAAGGCCTGGCCATGCATCAAATTCTTTTCATAAATCCAAACAAAGGCACCGATGCCATCCTCTCGTACGCCACAGAACTCAAGCTGGATACCAAGATCCTGCGAGAGTGTTTAGGGAGCGCTCGCGCCAAAGCACTCCTCGAGACGCAGGAAACCTGGGCGCAGAGCCTGGGCGTTTCCGTGGTGCCCTCGTTCTTCCTCAGTGGCGAGAAATTCATCGGCCTGCCGTACTATCCCGATCTGAAAGGAAGAATTGAAGAGGCACTGAAGAATATTGCGGAGCAGAGGGGGTGAAGCTCCCAGGTTTTGCGGCCGGGGCATCACTTGTAAACGCCTTCGGCGAACCCTCGCGGAACCCCGCACCGAAGGTCTTCTCGACTCCTGCACCATGACAATTCATCTACGAATTCACGCCCGTGGCCTTCTGGTGCGGGGTAAACTGGCAGCATAGCAACGATCTTCATCTTCCACGGCGTGGGCGGCTCGCCCGAGGAGAACTGGTTTCCTTGGCTGAAAGAAAAACTGGAGGAGCAAGGCCATCGTGTCATCGCGCCGCAGTTTCCCCATGCAGATAATCCGGAACTGCAAGAATGGCTGGAAGCATTTGAGCCACATACAGATCTTTTGAAGGAGGATGCAATTCTGATCGGACACAGTCTCGGCGGCGCTTTTGCCCTGCGTATTCTGGAACGAGCAACGCAACCGATCCGCGCAACATTCCTTGTGGCATCCGTCTGGGGCGTGATGGAAAACGAATTCGATCCGCTGATGGCAAGCTTCACCGCGGCCCCGTACGATTGGCCGAAGATTAGGGAGAACGGAGGAGCAATGCATGTATTTCATGGGGAGAATGATCCGTACATCGCACTCGATAAATCGCAGGAGTTGACCAAGAACGTGAAGGCCGACGTGACTCTGATTCCCGACGGAAAACATCTGAATGCCACTGCAGGTTTTGTTGAATTTTCGAAATTGCTGGATGCGGTGAAGAGCTGCTTGATTGGTTGACTGATTCCCCACTATTCCTGAGTCTTTCCCCCCGGAAGAGGGTTTGAGGAGCGGAGGGATAAGATAACAGCGATAGTAAAGAATAGGATGAGCAATATCATCAGAATTGGGGTGATCTGGTGCATTCCTTGCATATTGACTTTATTAAAATTATATTTTATAATATTAATATGAGCACCACTCCAGAATCACTTCCTCCTCAAGAGAAAAGAGTATCGTCATCGATCGTCCACAGGATGGCGACCGGGATCACCACGGGCTTCAGGAATATTATTGGAGCATTGCGGCATGAAACCCCGGCACAAATCAGGACGCCAGAAGTGCGGACGCAGGTCACTGAAGGAGACGAGGAGACGGAAGCCACGAAAGCTCGGGCGATCGCCCTCGTCCATGAGGGAAAGCTCAGAGAAGGACTGAAGATGTTGCAAAATTTTATCGATCAGCGATGCTGTGATGCCGAAGAGTGGGAGACACTCGATATCTATAATAGACCGGAAACGTATCTCGACAGGATCACTGATCCTGCAGAAGCAGAGAATGCAATAAAACAGGCATGGGTGCCGCGGCAGCCGAGCTCGACGAATACGCGCAGCTGGGCAAGGCAGAGGGCACTGGAAATATTGCACAGTACCGATGGAACGCCGTCCGAAGCACTTGCATCGTTCGCTTCAGACATCACGAAAACTGATCTTTCCGGTAGCGTAAAAAGGAATATTGCCTATAAAACCTTTCACTACCAAATGGCTCTCAGCAGTCAGCAAGATCCGGTCAAATACGTGGAAAAAGCAATCGAGGCAATGGCCTCGGGCAATTCGTTTCGAGCGTAACAGCCTATTCGATGAAGGATCGCATGCATGTGTGTGGACAGATTGGATCGGTCAGTGCAATCGTAAACAGCCCCTCATGCATCAATCCCTCATTCCCCGTACCCGCACCATTTTTGTCCGTGCCATTTGGCCCTTGACCACCTCCACATGCGACCTGGGCACTTTGAACTCCTCCCCCAGAAAGCGGGTCAACTCCGCATTGGCTTTGCCATCTTCCGGTACCGCGGCAATATCCATCTTTATTGTCCCGTCGGCCATGATTCCCTTTACCTTGGTTTTTGAAACGCCGGGATGCACGCGGACGGAAAAGGTGACAGTCCCCTGAAGTTTGAGCACTCTTTGAAGCTCGGTAAGCATGGTTCCATTGTATGAGAAAACCCACAGCAACGCTCCTGCGTCCTGTGGGTCTAAGGGGTTGGTCTGAAAGCACCAGGCTGGCCTAGTACTTCTTGATACTGCTGGGACGACGGTCGCGGGCGGCCTTCGCGGCCGCTTTCGCATGCCGCCCTCCGCGGATAGGAGCCCAATGGGGCTTCTCAGGTCGCGGAATACGCACGGCAGAAACGGTCATCCCGAAGAAACAAATTGTTACCAGTGGAATCGAAGGCATGGGCACTCCTTTGTTGCAGAGCTTACTGAAGCGGGAAAGACCAACGCGCAGAGAATATCATTCTCTGACAATCTGTGGAGTAAATCATCGTAAAAATCACTGCATATTCTTCTCGCAACATCTTATGCTCCACTTACAGTGATGCCCCGAGAACAAAATATCCGGAATTTTGACCCCCCTGAATTCCTCCGGACGCGTGAAGTGCGGGTATTCCTTCTTGCGGCCAAGAGTAGACAATCGTCCTGCTTTGTAAGAGACCAATCCTTACCGAAGAGTCCGGAAATATCCCATAAGATTCTGCACGCTTGGCCCATTTCGTGAGAATTGTTCTTATAGGTATTTTATTGTATAATAGCAACATACCCATTTCACTATGAAATATCTTCTGAGCCATTTCTCTGAGGCACGGCTGATCTATAGAAACGCCGAACAGCCTGCAGAACCTCAAAAAAATATCGAATCAAAGAAAGAGTTAACGGAACAAAAACCAACGAACAGCCCAGATGATCTGCATAAGTTGGAAATGGATCAAGCAAAGAGAGATTATAACAAAATAATAAATATTCATGAGAAATATAATTCAATCCGTTGTCCCAGTGGCAAAACAGTGGGTGAAATACGATCTGCATTAGACAATACACTTGAGGGAATGAGGCAATCTCGAGCAGATGCAAATACTCCAGAGGAGAAAATCAGGATTGAGAAAAATATATGCTATTTGATTACAAAGGATCGAAAGATTATGAATCTTGCTATTCGAGAACACTATTCAAATCAATGCGATAAAGCAGTATCGGGAAAGGAGACGATTCCCATTCAAGAAGAGCTTGCTCTCTACCGAAATTCAATAGAATTGGGTGCATATGATGGTAACGATCTAGATGCGTGGGTTTATAAGATGATTGAAAGAATTGAAGGTCTGAATGAAAAGAATCTCGTTCCAAAGTCTTTGGAAGCAGAGGCAAGGGATCTTCAATCGGAAGCAGCACGTATACTCGTGAACTTTTCGAAGCCGAGATGATGGGACAGCATGTTCTGCGGTCATTTCCGCACCGTTTCCATATCAGCGAAAGAGCCTGATGCATCGTACCCACTGATAGAAGATTCAATATCTTCTACTTTGTGTTATCCGCTCTCCATTCCTCTATTTTTTTGTGATGCCCCGAGAGCAGAACATCAGGAATCTTTAGCCCTCTGAATTCCTCCGGCCGCGTGTAGTGCGGGTATTCCCTCTTGCGACCAAGGGATTTGGAGAAACTCTCCTCCGCCGCAGATTCATCTTTGCCCAGGACGCCCGGAATCTGCCGCGCCACGGCATCAACGAGAACCATCGCCGGCAGCTCTCCTCCTGTGAGCACGTAGTCGCCGATACTGATTTCTTCGTCGATCCAACCGCCGTCGATGATACGCTGATCGATCCCCTCGTAGTGCCCGCAGAGCAGGATCAGCCACTCGCGCTTGGCAAGCCTTTCGACCTTTGTTTGCTTAAGCCGTTTTCCCCGAGGCGAGAAGTAAATGCGCCACGGTTTTCCTTTCTGCCCTTTCTTTTTTTTCCTTCCTCCCTCTCCTTCCTGCACAACAGCTTCCAGCGCCGGCACAATCACATCGGGTCTCATCACCATCCCCGCCCCGCCGCCATAGGGACTGTCATCCACCTGGTGATACTTACCGAGTCCGAATTTCCGCAGATCATGAAAGTGGATATCAAGCAGTGCAGCTCCGTCGGCGCGGCTCTCTTGCGCACGCGCAAGAATGCTCTCCGTCAGCGGGCCTGTGAACATGGCCGGAAATAACGTCAGAATGTCGATGCGCATCGATGAAAGTGTAGCATGCACCGGGTAGAAGGCCTCCCTACGGTTTACCGTGGAAATTCCTGTTTGTGTTGCGTGGATTGTCGCCTTCCCTCAAATAGCTGCGGTATGTTCCCCAATGCCGCCCGGCCTGTTTGGGGCGAAGCACCTCTCCCAAGACCTGCTTGAATCCGGCAAATATCTCTGCATCTCCATCTATCTGTCGCGTTCGTCCTTCCAAAATTTCATTGTAGGCATTGCGAATGCGGTGGAGCTGGCCATGAATCTCTGATGGAAGTTCTGATGATCTCCTGAGTATTTTTTGCGCATGTGCAATAGCCTCCCGTGCGATTTGCTCAATTTTGGGGAGTGTTAATCGTTCCAATTGCTCCGCTGTTGCCGTTTCAAAATCCAAGGATTTGCGCATAAGAAAGAGGAAAGAGCGGCATTCTAGGCGCCCTGCACGACGAGGCAAGGTGAATCACATAAAACCCTTCTCCCACACACTGGTATCCACGATCCGCACCTCCTCCACCGGAGTGGTCTTGAGCCCCTCCCGCGCCTTGAGTCGTTCGTGGAATGCCGGGGCGTCTTCCGTCTGATAGAGGATGCCTGTGGCCACGCGTTTCTGCGTATCCACCGCGAGTGCGCGTGCTTTCTCAAAATTCTTGGGATCATGCCCCTCGGCATTGGCATCATAACAGCGTTCAAGAAGCCACTCATGCGTGGCGAACTTGTTATAGCTGGGGCATGCCTGCAGCATGTCCACGTACGCAAACCCGCGGTGGCGGATGGCTGCGGTGAGGATCTTGGTCATCTGGCTGATATCCCCGCTCCATCCGCGCGCCACAAATGTGGGCTGCAGGGAAAAGACGAAATCCATGCTGTTGAGTGTGGATTCGGGCATGCCGTTGGGCGAGGAATTCATCTTTTGATCCTGCCAGGTGAGGGCGCTTGCCTGTCCCGTGGTGAGCCCGTAGTTGGCGTTGTTGTGCATCACAAAAGTCATCCGGTAATTGCTCCGTATGGCGTGAACAAGGTGGCCCACTCCTTCCGAGAAGCTGGCCCCATCGCCACCGAAGGCCATCACCGGAATCGAAGGATTGGCAAGAGCCGCACCGGCTGCGAGCGGGATCACACGTCCGTGCAATCCGTGAAAACGGTAGCCGCCGATTTTGTCGGACATGTTTCCATGGCATCCCACGTCGTAGCACAGGAGCACCTGCCATGGCTGGAACTTCAGTTCCACGAGTGCCCTCTTCACCGCCGTCCAAATGCCGTAGTCGCCGCAGCCATCACACCAGGTGCAGGGATTTGCCGACGCGTAGTCGTGCATGGATGGGCCGGAAGATGCGGAGGGGTTCTTCATGACTTCAGCGCGGAAAGAACACGATCGCGCAGTTCCTCATAGAAGAACGGCCGTCCGTCAAATTTGAGAATGTGCTGCGTGGCATCGCGCCCACTGGAAAGTTTGAGGAGCTCCGCCAGCTGCCCACCATGATTGCACTCAACAAAGATCGTCCGCTTGGCCGTGCGCGAGAGCATCTCGAAGCTCTGTGTCTTGATTGGCCAGAGGTATTGATAGTGGAGATAGCCGATCGATTGCTTCTTTATCTCCGCACTCTCCAAAACATCCAAGATTACGCCACGGTTGCTCCCCCAACTCACCAAGAGCGTCTCCGGATTCTTGGGGCCGATGTACAGAGGTTCCGGAAGTGCCTGCTTCAAGGCTTCGATTTTCTTCAGTCGCTTTTCCATCTGAGAGCGCGCGTTCTCCGATTCCTCACTGACCGAACCATCCGCACTATGTTCGTCTCCTTGAGCGCAGAACACCGCCGCCTGCATGCCGGGGACCCAGCGCTTGGAGACGCCATCGGGAGCGGAGGGATCATAACGATCACTCGATTGCAGTGACGCAAGCTCTTTGAGGCTCGTGACCAGCGCGCCACGACGCAACTTGGCAACGGCCTGATTGAACTTGGGCTGCGTGAAGAGCGCTTCTGCTATCTGCTTATCGGTGAGGACAATCACGGGGATCTGGAATTCCTCGGCGTAGTTAAATGCTTCCGGCATCAAGTCAAAACAATCCTGGGCATCGCTCACCGCCAGCACCAACCGCGCAAATTCCCCGTGCCCGCTTCCCACCGCCAGCAGAAGATCCCCCTGCGCCGTCCACGTGGGGAGCGCAGTGCCGGGACCCGGCCGTTGGGCCAAGACAAAGACAGCGGGCGTCTCTGTGATGCCGGTGAGTGAGAGTGTCTCCGTCATTAAGTCGAATCCCCCGCCGCTGGTGGCTGTAATGGCGCGCGTACCCATGTGCATGGCTCCCACCATCATCTGTGCCGCCGTAATCTCATCCTCCGCCTGCTTCACTGCCATCTTCGTTTCATTCTGCATATCCGCAATGAACGTGAGAAGCGGACTGGAGGGCGTCATGGGGTAGCCCACGTACACGCGGCACCCCGCATGAATGATCCCGAGCCCCATAGCCTGGCTTCCCGTGAGAAGTAGGCGATCCTTCCACTGCGGATCGGTCGTGGAAAGCGAAAGCGCAATCCCGGGAGCAATAACTTTGCAGGCGGCAAAGCCCTCTGCAATGCAGGCAAAGTTCATTTCGAGTAAATCCTTCTTGTGTCCGAACTGCTCGCGGACGAGTTCATGCAGTTGCTCCTGCGGCTGGCCCAAAAGCGACCACACCACGGACGTGATGAGCACGTTACCCAGGATCGGCTTGGCCTTGAGCTTTTTGAGGATCGCCTCCGTCGGCATCTCAATTACGCGGATTCCCTGCTCGGCAATGAAAGTCTGATCCTCCGCATTCCTGAACTTCCATTGCGGTGTTTGATGGAGCAGGATGCCGCCCTTCTTCAAGTCCCGCAGATTCTTCTCAAGGCCGTGATGATTGAATGTCACAACAATGTCTACGCGTTCAGCAGAGCTGCGCACGCCATCCGCACTGATATCCAGTTGATAACTGGAGTGCCCGCCCTTGATGAGTGACATGTACTCGCGGTAGCCGAAGACGCAATACCCGCTGCGCTTGAGTCCCTTGGCGCACATCTCGCCGACGGAGTTCACGCCTTGACCCTGCGCCCCGACGATTTTAAGAGCGAGACGCGTCATGAGACGAGTATAGGAAGCTTGGTGAGAATCTTCTCCACCCACTTCTCCACTTTGTCCTCCTGCCCATACGGCTCATTGATGATGACCAGGGAATCCGCCACCATGCCGTTGTGCTGAGTGACGAAAGTCATGAAGTGCTCCATGGCGCGCGCGGTGTAGTGGTAGCGGCTGTCTCCCAGCGCCATCAAGAGGCAGGGCTTCTTCTGTAGATCCGTTGCCGCAGCGCGCTCCTTGAGGAGAGCGTGCATGTGCACATTGAGCTGCCCCTCGCTGCCGCCGGTGTTCCACGTTCCACAGGCCAGAAGCAACACATCGCCGCGACTGAAATCCTCCGGTTTGACCATCTCCGCGCGCTGCTTCTCCACCATCAGAGTGGGCACCTTAGTCTTCAAAGCGGCGATGAGCGTATCCACCACATGCTCCGTATGGCCGGTGGATGTGGAGTAGATAATATGAAGCAGGCTCACCGACACAGTGTAGCGCTGTTTCGCACGCACGGGGAATAATCGGAAGAAGGTTCTGTCTCACCCCGACCCCTCTCCCTTGGCCCTCCCCCGCAGGGGGAGGGAATACGCGTATCTGTTTTCTTAGATTTTCTCTGCAATGAGTTCATTCAGCAACATAACGCCACCCTCTCCCTCCGGGAGAGGGTGGGGGGTGAGGGGAAAGGGGGTGAGGCCCCCTCATATAATGCATCTATTAGGCTATCTAGCTTATTTTCTTGTAGAGGAGACCTCCGCACGCGTATCCTTTGTACATTATGAAGCTCAACAAACTCTTCCACTCAGCTATCGAACACGGCATCGATGCCGATCCCCGCGGCCGCACGACGATCGAGAAAACGCTTAAGAAAAAGAAGGAGAAGTTTACCAAGCTGGAGGGAAGCGAAAAGGAGTACTTCGATGAAGAGCGCCTGTGGAACCCGTATGCCGACAGTCGGATTATCTCCGGCACTGGCGAAGAGGACATCAAGACGGTGATGGTGGGGATCGATATCGAGACCGCGGAAGTGCTTCTGGCCGATCGGCTCCGTGAGCGCGGCGAGAAGATTGATGCGCTCATGCTCCATCACCCGGAAGGTCGCGCCTTGGGAGACTTAGAAAAGGTGATGCCCCTGCAAGTGGATCTACTGGCCCTGGTCGGAGTACCCGTGAACCTGAGCGAAGGCCACATGGGTCCGCGCATGGATCGCGTGGCACGTTCGGTGCATGCCGCCAACCTCTTTGCCACGGAACGCGCAGCCGAGCTTCTGGGGTTCCCCGCCTTCAACACGCACACCCCTGCGGATAACCAGGTGTGGAAGTTCATCGAGAAGAATATCTGCAAACATGAGTTCGATGACCTTGGCGAAATCATCAATGCCCTGATGGAGATTCCGGAATACAAGTACTACGCCAAGAAGGGCTCACCCCCCATCATCGTCAACGGCGGCAAGAGCGGCCGCCCGGGCAGGGTATACGCCACCGAATTCACAGGAGGTACCAACGGTCCGGAGGAATTCTTAGAGGCACAGGCCCACGCGGGGGTCGGAACCATCCTCTCTATGCATGTGACGGATAAGGCGCTCGATAAGGCCAAAGAGAAGCATGTGAATATGATCCAGTGCAACCACATGGCCTCCGATGCCATCGGCATGAACCTGCTCTTAGACCTCCTCTGCAAGGAAGAGAAAGCACTGAAGACGATCGATGTGGCAGGGTTCGTGCGGGTCAAGCGAAAGTAGTTGTTCATTTCGATATGAGACTTCATGCAATCATATCGGTCATTTTCCTTTACACATGCCATTTTTGCATGATACAACACCCGCATGGATCAAATGCATCACGTCAACGAAGCACTCTATGGAATAGGTGAGCGAGATATCAATACGGTCCTTGCCTCCTTAAGGGGACCAAAGAGGCCGCGCTCAGCCGAAGGCCGCAGACTGGCAGCGCAGCAGGCACTCACCATCTTCCGCACAAATGCCGCCATGCGACGAAGAGCGGATCAACCCGTCGCGAATCTCTACAGCCTGCATGGGACACTGGTGAGACAGCTCAAAGAAGAAGGTCAATTCCCAAACTGGTCGGATGTTGCTTTGGGCATCCATCCGGGTGAGGACCCTACACCCGTCTTTACTGAAATGGAGCGTGTATCCCAGGAAGCCTTACAAAAAGTATTTGGGGAACGAGAATAAGAAATACAAAAGTAAGAGTATGTATTCGGTATCCGATGAGTGGCCTGCCTACTTGGTCGCCTGGACAATGGCCTCAAACACCTCTGGGTGATGGATCGCGAGCTCGCTCAAGACCTTGCGATCAAGCTCGATCTTCTGTTGCTTTAAAGCGGCGATGAACCGCGAGTACTTGACACCGCGCTCGGCCAATGCGGCATTCAGACGCACGATCCAAAGGGACCTGAATTCGCGTTTCTTGCGGCGGCGATCACGGAAAGCGTGCTGCCCGGCCTTCATTACGGCCTGCTTGGCCTGAGCAAAGGCGGTGCGATTCATGCCACGGAAACCCTTGGCGAGCTTGAGCACCTTCTTGTGTCTGCGATGCCGAACGACACCTCGTTTTACGCGCATAGTGTTCTAAACGTAAGGGGCAAGAGAAGTGAGCATCCGCACGTTGGTGGGATGTGCCAACAGCGTGCGAGGCAGTCCCTTCTGACGCTTATTCTTCTGTTGGAGCAAGTGACCGCGTCCGCGTCTCTTCATGGCTATTTTGCCACTACCGGTACGAAAGATGCGTTTCTTGGCGCCGCTGTGTGACTTGATCTTGGGCATGACCGGGACACTATAGAGGGAAGAGAGGCTGAATCCAAGGAAATCTAGAGAAAAAAGCCGATAGCTCCAAGATGCTCAATGCCCGCATAGCGGTATCAATGTTTGCCTCGAAGAATCACATGGAACAACGGACCCTGTTGCTTGAGCTCCTGTTCCACTTCGGAACATTCCTTCAGTCCCTCCACAATAGAGAGAAGTTTTGTTTTGGCATAGTCCTTATTACTGAGCTCCCGCCCACGCAAGCGAACCACAAACTTCACCAGGTGGCGCTCAAGAAAGAACTCACGCGCACGATCCATCAGACGCTCCAAATCATGCCGCTCGGTGCGATAGCCGAATCGCAGCATCTTCACCTCCGTCTGCTTGCTGTGCACGCGCTGCTTACGTTCCTTTTTACGAAGCTGATAAAGATACTGACCGAAGTTCCCGATCTTCACCACGGGAGGATCTGCCTTGGGGGAGACTTCAATCACATCCATCTCCTGAGCTTTGGCTTCCGCCAATACCTCTGCGAAAGGACGGACTTGCGCACCCTCATCCCCTACAAGGAGCACATTCGTCGCACGGATTTCATCGTTGATTCGAGGACGCTTCTCTTGGCGGAGAGGAATACGAGGACCGTGGTGACGCTTCTGCAAGGAGAAATGGGGGGAAGGACAGGTTCAAGCCTAAGACAAGGCGACGAAGTCAGCAAGCGATTCGTGCTTCAGAAACACATACAAATACAACAAACCAATAGAAGGAAAGCGAGTGGGAAATAAAACAACATACAAAATCTATGGAAACGCGCCGATGTGGCGGCTTAAGCGCGAGGGGGTCATCGGCGCAGTGTTTTCCCTGCCCTGAGCGCAGTCGAAGGGTTTCGTCCTTTCTTAGCCGCGCTTGGCAAAAAAGGGACAGAGGAGATACCTCAACACTCGTTCAACAAGAAAATGATCCCTCCGTCGTCGCTCAAGAGAGGTGGAAAGAAGACTTACGAAGCCCTCCTCAATAGCGAAAGTGAGAGCGTCAGCTTGTACCAATCGGGCCCCGCACCCTGCATAATCGCGATCCGATCGATCGCAAGAAATTGCATGGGCCAGTACTTGCCCTTGCTCATGGATTGCCCGACCGATCCCTGCAAGATTGCCTTGGCATCCCTGAGAAGGGAGGATTGCGTGGCCGTACGGAACGCCGTTTGAAAAGCCTCACTCTGCAAAGAGCGCTGCAATTGCTCCTCGAATGGACGCGGCTCTAAGGCATAGACAAAAAGATCGGCAGAAAAGAACTGTTCCAAAGCCACGATTCCGGCAGGATTTTCTTCTTCGGTGGCACGAATGAGGGCATTACGCTCCGAAACAGTGAGAGCATCACCCACCGTGACCAGACCCGCCAGCCGCACGAAAGAAACAACACGCTGCACACCATCACCATGTGCTTTGAACTCGACAGTGAGGGGCGTGGCCACAAAGCCGTCATCGCGGGAATTCTCTTTGCCGATTTCGATCGACGACATACTGCTGATCATCCCCTGTTTCTGCAATTCCGTACGTAGAAGTTCAAAAGAAGCCAATGTTCGGTCTACCTCCGCTTTGGCCGGCAACACAGAGACACGTACGCGCTCCAGTTGTGATCCGGTCTTGAGTGCTTTATCCAACTCCGCCACTTCCACTTGCTCATGGAGGATGGCAAGCCTGCGCTCAATAGAAGGAAGCGATGCCAGGAGAGGAAGCGCCGTCTCTTGCACAGATGTGATCGCTTTCAAGTGCGCCGTGAAGAACATGCTGGAGCATCCCAGCGCGATCACTGCAATCGATCCAAGGAAGAGCGGCGAGCCGATAAGAGAACGGAGGAATCGCATCAATGCTTGAGGTGGATACGGAGCGTGAACGGAGAGTGAAACCCTATCGCGGAATCCTGTTCACGAATGAAGGAGGGATAGTCCACATTTGCAACGTCTGGCATCGCGCGAAGTGCATCCACGAATTGTGCCAGCACCGCCATGCTCTGCAACCCCACATTGCGCACGTCACCGGTGAGCTCCACCACCTGACCTTTCAGTACGATCGTCTGCAGGATAACGACCTGTCGCTTCTCCGGAAGAAAAGACTGCGAGACATTTTTAATCTGCTGAAAAAATGCAAAAAGATCCGGAGTGCTCATCTTCTTTGCCACCAACTCTCCGTATGGGGAATCGGCAAGCGGGAGAATGAGGGCAAGTCTGCGCTCTTCGCTCGAACGAATGGAGGTCGCCACTTCCTGTGAGTACGCTTGCAAGCGCCCGAAATCTTGGGCAACGCCATGCAGTTCCACACGTGTGAACTTGGGCAGGAGTAATAACCAAGAGAGCAGAAGTAACGAGAGGAGGACGACCGCAAAGATCGTCAACGGAAGAAGAATGCGCCGCAGGATCTCGCTCAAGCCAGGGATGGTTTGTGTTGGAGTGGGTGTCATGTGAGTTTCCTTATATTATAGCCAAAATAACTGAATTTATCCAGACCCTTTCCTTGATCGATTCATTCAGCAATATGAATACAGAAACAGAAAAACATACAAATACAAACAACAGACAACATATGGGTTGGGGCGCGCCACGGGGGGTGAAGGGGAAGGCTCTGCCCCGCCGAAGCGGGGAAACGCCGACGAGGCGGATCCGAAGCCTTGGAGGATCCGACGAGGAGGCACAGGGCCGGGCGGAGTGGGCGTTGGCGCGCCTGCGTTTTGGCTCCACCTTTGTCGCCAAACAAAGGTGGAAAAGAAGGAAGGATAAGCTATTCTTCTTGCGTATCTCCTCCCTCCTTTTTTCCGTGGAAGATCTGCTGCAGAAACTGAAGGACCTTGCGTCCGCCATCGCCACGGGAAAGGACTCTCTTTGAGGCCCGGGGCGTTCCGCAGAAGATCGCCGAGCTCACCGCACTGACGGGAGCTGCGGATATTTGGAATGACCAGAAGCGCGCGCAGGGGCTCTTCACCGAACTCAAAGTTTTGAAGAAGCAGTGGGAACCGTTGCAAAATATCGACGAGGAAGTGACTGCCCTACTCGAAATGATTGCCGCTGCTTCTGCGGAGGAACAGGATTCTCTTTCAGAAGACGTAGAGCGTCTGCTCGGCGAATGGGCGGTATTGGAAACACAGCTCTACTTAAGCGGGGAATTCGATGCCTCCAACTGTTACCTCACCTTGAGCGGAGGCGCCGGCGGGACGGAAGCGCAAGACTGGGCAGCCATGCTCATGCGCATGTACCTGCGCTACGCGGAACGACAAGGGTGGAAGACGACCATGCTGGACAAGACCGATGGCCAGGAGGCCGGCATCAAGTCCGCCACAATTCATGTGCAGGGCGAGTTTGCCTACGGGTATCTGAAGTGTGAGAAGGGCACGCACCGCTTGGTCCGCCTCTCCCCGTTCAATGCCAAGAGCTTGCGACAGACCAGTTTTGCATTAGTCGAAGTCTTACCGGAATTGCCCGAGTCCACCGAAGTGGATATCAACCCCGCGGACCTGCGCATCGATACGTTCCGCAGCGGAGGCGCCGGAGGACAGAACGTCAATAAAGTGGAATCCGCCATCCGCATCACGCACATCCCCTCGGGGATTGTGGTGGCGTGCCAGACGGAGCGCAGCCAGCTGCAGAACCGCGCACAGGCCATGGGCATCTTGAAGGCGAAGCTCCTGGAGAAGGAACGTAAGGAACAAGAATCCGCCAAGACGGAACTGAAGGGGGCGCGCCAGAGCGCAGACTTCGGCCAGCAGATCCGCAGCTATGTGCTCCATCCGTACCAGATGGTGAAGGACCTGCGGACCGATGTGGAGACCAGCAATACGACTGGAGTCTTGGATGGCGACATCCAGCAGTTCATTGATGCGGAGCTGAAGAGGGAAAACCGGGAATAGTCGTATCGCAGTGATTACTTCCTTCTACTAGTCTGAAGTCTCAAACGCATAACGCTTGATTTCGGCATCAAGCACCTCTTTTGGCGTACGGAAGTTGAGGGATCGACGAGGACGATTGTTGATCAATACGACGGCTCGATCAAGCTCGAGGGG